>Ga0265297_10000370_pt1 | contig 141404 bp, 148 predicted proteins | sample Munlanlwell13791_FD_192502 | JGI IMG/M metagenome (GOLD analysis project Ga0265297, IMG submission 192502) | Leachate microbial communities from a municipal landfill in Southern Ontario, Canada - Leachate well 137-91 | ecosystem: Engineered > Solid waste > Landfill > Unclassified | place... | reverse complement strand
CTCTGGGCCAGCAAGTCAGCCGCATTCAAATCATCAACTTTGTCGGCATTAAGGTTGGTGGATATGGAGCCGTCTTTCTTGATGACAATATTGCCGACGTTGAGGTCGCCCGATAAATTAGAACTGCCGTCGGGATTCAGGTAGTAATTGCTGTCATTCACATCATAGAACTCCGTAGCAGATATCCTGCCCGATTTGGACTGGGGCAGGGAGCCGGTGTTGATGGGAGTAGAGATATTGCCTTCGGGCGCTGTTTGAGAGGGCTCCTGCCAGGCGATAATATAAAAAGCAACGCCAAAACAGATGACTAAAACACTGAAGATTAAAAAAATAATTTTATTCATTATTTGTTGTTGATATTGAATTAATTACCCGACCCTTTAGATGTTCTTTTTCCACTAAACCGAATTGCCGAGAATCATATGCCGAAGGACCTTTTTCTTCTCCCAAGATAAAGTATCTTCCTTCCAGAATTATACCATTATTCAAAGAAGCAGTAATTATTCTCCGGCTTGCTTCGGAAAAAGCGTAAGTTTCGCCTCCTGAATTTTTTAAAATTTCTCCGTTAAGCTTTAACTGTTCGCCCGCAAACTCTATTTTATCTCCCGCAATACCAATAATTTTTTTAACAAAACTTTCTTTTCTGCTTTTAAATTCCAGAATGACGATCTCGCCTTTTTGAACCTCATTGCATTCGTAGTAGCCAGCCAATCCCTTAACGTAAGTTCCATCAGCCAGCAAGGGTTCCATTGAATGCCCGACTATCCTGTAATCTTTTTTCTCAAAACAGAGGTTTTCCGTTGCTTTTTTCTTATCGTCATTTTCTATAAGACAGAATCCTGCCCCAGCAATTAAAATCACAGCAACGATCAAAAAATATTTTTTATTCATTTAGGGCGTATAGAAATAACAGCACATTGTTTCTACGCCCCGATCAAGATTTCCATAAGCATTATAGGTAGCACATCTGCCGGCTGCGGCGGCAACATATCCGTTCACAGTATTCCAAGTTTGGGATGCTCCGCTTGATCCGGTGCTCGATCTTAAAGTCCAGCCTGTGGGCGCTGCGGGACAACTGCCGTTACATATTAAATCGCAGGCAACAGCAGCCCCTCCTCCGCTCTGGGCCAGCAAGTCAGCCGCGTGAAGACTGTCAACTTTGTCGGCATTGAGATTGGCGGAAACGGAACCGTCGCCTTTGATCGTGGCTGTGCCAATAGTGAGATTGCCCTGCTTGGCCTGGGCTTCGCTGCCGGTATGAATCGGAGCCGGAGCATTGCTGTTCGGCGGAGAGGCGGGAGCGCCCGTCCAGGCAAAAATATAAAAACCCGCGGCGAAGAGAGTAACCAGGATGCCGAAGGTTAAAGCAACGACTTTGGGTGAAACTTGTTTCTGCATAATTTTTATAATATATTAATTGTTTTTACTTGGAATTCGACTTTGCCCCTGATATTTTCCTGGCTGCCAATCAAGATTTCCATGCCTGCTTTCAGATATTTCAATCCTTTCTCGCCCAAATATCGGCTGGTCTGGTTTTTGCTAATGGTAATGGTTGAGTCGGTTATCAAAGCGGCAATGGTTCTCGGCAGGTTGTCCGCAAAATTATAGCCGTCGCCTCTCAAAATTATTTTGTCTTTTTGAATTTCAGTGATAATGCCCGTGGTGCTGAAAATCGCTGCCGGCATCGTGGCGGAAATCAAAGGCACTTCCTCGCCGGTTTTTTCGTCTTTGACCATTATTTCTCCTTCTTGGCCGGCTCCCAAGTCTGCCGGCGTTGATATATTTGCTTTTTCTACGCCAGTTTCAGAAACTTTTCTTTGGCCGAGGAAATAGCCGAAAAAAACCAGCAATACGGCTAAAACGACCGCTATTGATATATAGATGATTTTTGTTTTTATCATATATTTTTTAAAAATAATTTTAATGGTATCCTCCGCAAAAACAAACTACTTCCCCATAGCAGACCGGCGACCCGCCGGTACTGCCCGAACTGCTGCAGCCGCAAGTTGCAAAATTGCAATTGCTGGCGAAAATAACCGGATCGGGTTCTGATCTGAAACCATTGGTGCAGACAACTTTCCCGAAGTCCTTACCCTGGGCACTGCAATAATTCCGGCAGCTATCTGTTATGTTATATTGTTCAGTAGTGCCCAAATTGCATTTCTTTTGAGTGACCGAAGAACCCTCGTCTATTGTTCCATCACAATCCTGGTCCTTACTATCCGGCGTTTCGGTAAATTCAGAGGAATCCTTATAGCAAATATTGCATCCCTCATCGCAATCCTGGCCCGCGCCGAAATTAAAAACATATCCGAAGCCTTGCATATAACTTCCCAAGTAAGTGTGAAGGTCTCCATCGCAATCTTTCCAGGGAGAACAACAAGTTCCAAAATTGCAAATCTCTAGGGCGTCAAAATAAGTCGCGCCTTCGTCTATTTTAATACCTTCTTTCAGTTTTGAACCGCCGTTGGGATTTAAATAGTAATTCGAGTCATTGTAATCGTAAAACTCGGTGGCTGAAATTCGGCCAGCTTTGGCTTGGGGAATCGTACCCACATTGATGGGCGCGGCTACATTGCCTTCCGGCGCTGTTTGAGAGGGCTCCTGCCAGGCGATGATATAAAAAGCAGTAGCAAAACAAATAACCAGAATGCTGAAGATGAGAGCGATGATTTTGGGGGAAATTTGGTTTGGCATGAATTTTAAAACTCTGGATTAGCTATTTATAAGCGGTGCATGACGACGAAAGACAACAGCTTCCTCCAGAAGAAGACCAACTGTAACAATTCCTGGTGCAAGTGCCTGAGCATGAAGCCGCGCACACGGAGCCCGGGCTGGGGGTGCCGCAATTAGTGCTTCCGCATGATGTATTATATGTCTCACTGCACAATGTCCCATAATTTGTGCAAGTTGTACTAACGCATTCGTCTACTTGTCCGTTGCAGTTATTGTCTATCCCGTCTGCCGGCCCGGAATAAGTGTTTCCCGGATAGGCATTAGCGCTTGAATCGTTACAGTCAGTGCCGGTCAGCTGTGAATCGACCTGGCATGTTTTTGTGCCCGAAGCAGGAGAATATCGGTCTCCGTCAGCATCAATATAACAGAAACCAGAATAACAATCGTCTCCCGAATCGCAGGGATCACCGATAACACTCATAACCGGAGCTCCGCTTTCGCATAGCAAACGCACCACCACCGAGGCAAAATAATCAGAGCCGAAAGAAGAGACGGAATGATTGCAGGCGTTGCCTTCACAAAGGCCCGGCGTGGCCATCACACATGTATACATTGCAAGTGGAGATGGCCAATTAGCTATTTGTTCTGTCGTTCCGCCCTTACAGGAACTCACTATCTGATAACCGGCAGGACAAACAGCGGTACATTGAGCGGTGCATTCCCCTGAACATTCATTCCTGCACTCTGCCATTCGATACTGTTTCAAAGATGGAGAATTTATTGTCCCCAGGTTCGACTCGCCATCGGGGTTCAGATAATAATTTGAATCCTGGCTGTCGTAAAATATGGGGGCGGAGATACTGCCTGATTTGGATTGGGGCAGAGAGCCGGTGTTCAGAGGCGTGGCCACATTGCCTCCGGGAGCTATTTGAGAGGGCTCCTGCCAGGCAAAGATATAAAACCCCGCCGCGAAGAGAATAATAAAAATACCAAAAACCAGCGAAACGACTTTGGGCGAAACTGTTTTTGACATATCTTTTTTTATTATACAACGTTTTTAAAAAACAAAAAATAAACACTATGAATTGGTTTTTTTAATTTCTCCTTCAAAAAAAAATTTAACCTTCTCCCAAGAAACAGAAATTATCATTTTTGGCATCGGGTCGTTTTCGGCGTCATCAAAATAAACTAAACTTTTTTTAATATGAACTAAATTAGAAGATAATTTTTGATATTTTCTGTCATAAAAATTAAACGCTTCAGCAAGGGTGATTTTTTGAAGAATAAAATATAAATCTATAAAATCCCTTTTTGTTCCTCTCTCGCTGATAGCCGCTATCTTCATTGCCGCAACATCAGTTATGCTGGCAATATTAATATTTTTAAAACTAATTGTTTTTTTAAAAGACGGTAGGGATAATAGAATAAACTAAATTTTACGTTCCCCAGTATTCCCAAGATTGTTCCCCACGCCACCCGTTCGTGCCGGTATAATTTAAACTGGCTCATCTCTTTAAGCAAAACTTGGGCTTTAAATTCTTTATCAGTAAAAAAATCGAGGTCGTAAGAAATGCGATGACCTATTTGCAAGGCAAGCGCGGTGCCGCCCCCCCAAATAAGCATTGCCAAGTATCTTTGACTTTCCTAATAGAACCAAGTTTTCTGCAGTTTGTTTTGAGATTGCTTCCGCAAACATAAAATTTTATTTTTAGAAACATTTAAAATCAGGCCCCAGTAATTAGCGCTTAATGGCGATATATTTCGCTTTTTTTCAAGCGCCTCTTTAAGCTCGGACTTTTTAAAATATTTAAATAACCATTTCACCGCATTTTTGTCTCCGTACTCTAAAATTCTCCCGATGATAAATTGAGAATGAAAATTTTTATCTAATTTTGAGAAATCCGTATCCCAAAAATATTTTCTGAGAAATCGAGGAGGATTCTTCATGACTTAGCTTAATTTATAATTTGGTTTTAATCACTTCGTCGATGAGACCATATTCTTTGGCTTCTTGCGCGTCTAAGTAAAAATCGCGGTCAGTGTCTTTGCTGATTTTGTCCAAAGGTTGGCCGGTATGTTTGGCTAAAATTTTGTTCAATTTTTCCCTGATTTTCAAAATTTGTTTGGCAGTGATTTCAATTTCAATCGCTTCGCCCTGAACTCCGCCCGCCACCTGATGCAGCATAATCTGGGAATTGGGCAAAGCAAACCTTTTGCCTTTAGCTCCGGCGGCCAACAAAGTGGCGCCCATAGAAGCGGCCAATCCCACGCAAACCGTTGAAATAGGGCATTTCACATACTGCATAGTGTCGTAAATCGCCATACCGGCAGTCACAGAACCTCCCGGCGTATTGATATACAACTGAATGTCTTTTTTGGGATCCTGCGAGGCTAAAAACAGCATTTGGGCGATAATGGAATTGGCCACCGCGTCGTTAATGGGACTCGCCAAAAAAACGATGCGTTCTTTTAAAAGGCGGGAATAAATATCGTAGGCCCGCTCTCCGTATTGCGATTTTTCGATGACGGTTGGAATTAAGTTCATTGTTTTATGAGGCTCTCGAGAAACTCGAAAGTCTTTTCGTTTTTAATGACACTTTCAGTATATTCTTTGAGCTGGTTTTTATCAAGGCTGGGATTCTGCTTGGAGATTTTAGCCATCTCATCGGCCAGCTCTTTTTCGGAAATTTCAATCTTCTCCTTTTTTTCAATTTCCCGCAAAACCAACGAATTTTTAATCCTTCTTTCGGCTTCGGGCAAGAAAGAATCGAAAATCTCTTTTTCGGTTTTATTGATCTTTTTTAAATATTCCTCGAAGTTAATGCCCAGCATCTGCGGAACCTGCTCTTTCATGGTCGCCAGCATCCGGTTTTTTTCGGAATCTAATAAAACTTCCGGAATTTCCATTTTAGAGGCAGCCGCGATCTTGTCTAAAATCTCCTGCCTTAATTTTTCATGCTCTATTCTCTCTTTTTCCTGCCTTAGCTTCTCAATTTCTTCCTCGGTTACTTTAACCTCTTTTTTCTTAATCTTGGGTACGATATCTTTGTAATCCGCTATGGTGATTTCCGGCAAAACGGCGACAACCGCCTTGAACTCAAAGGGATTGTTGGGAGCTAACTTTAAAACGCTGATCTCCGGCTGGCCTAAAGGTTCTAAATTCTGTTCTTTGACCACCTTAAGATAATTTTCCCTGACGCATTCCTGGGAAGCTTCTTTCAGAATGGCCTCTTGTCCCAGCCTTTTCTCGATCATTTCCTTGGGAGCTTTACCTTTACGGAAGCCTTCAATTTCGATATTCTCGCCCAGCCTTAAAATGGCCTTTTCGATAAAGATCTGGAATTCTTCAGCTGGCACCTCGAATTTTATTTCCAATTGCGATTTAGCTAATTTTTGGATTGAATGATTCATTTTGGATAATTGACTTTAATTTTAATTTATGCTTAATTGGATGAGCTAATTGAATGGCTCAGAAGGAGGAAAAAATGCCATGAAATCGTTCTTTAAAAGCTTGGCTGGGTTTCTTTTTTCCGGACTCGTTTTCTGGCTTCCGGTCGGCATTGTTGCCGTGCTTGCTTACTATGCTTTCAGCAATCTTGAGACGATGGGCGAGAATGTCCTGAAACTTTTTGTACCGCCGGATTTTATGTACCAGGGGGTCGGAGTGGCCTTTTGGCTGGTGATTTTTTTCATAACCGGCCTCGTTGTTAAAAAAACGCGCATCGGGAAAATCCTTTCCAATATCCCGGGGCTGGGGCTATTTTTCAGAGAAGGCGGGAATGTTATGACGCCCGAAAGACTATCGCATCTGACCCCCTGTCTTTTGCTTTTTTCGCCGACTGCCATCTCTTACGGCTGGATCATCTCTAGGGAAAAAGTGAAAATGAATGGGGAAAAAAATGATATTGCCCTGTACAATGTTTATTATCCCAACTTTCCCACGCTGGTCACCGGCCAAGTCTTTGCCTTAAGAAAAGAAAATATCATGAAGCTGGCCAACCCCTCAAGAGAAGTTATGGATCTTTTCCTTTTTGCCGTAAGAAGCCCGGAAAGCATCCGCTATCTCCCCTGGGAAGACGAAACCGAAGAAGACTTTTTGAAGAGAGCTGAAGCTTTCGGATTAAACAAAGGCGCTGAATAACCTAATATTCAGCGCTCTTTATTTATACTAAGAAAGCGACGATCAGCAAGGCAACAATGTTCAAAACTTTAATCATGGGGTTGATGGCCGGCCCCGCGGTATCTTTATACGGATCCCCCACCGTGTCTCCGGTTACGGCCGCCTGGTGGGCCAAACTTCCCTTGCCGCCCAAATTGCCGTCCTCAATATATTTTTTCGCATTATCCCAGGCCGCGCCTCCCGAAGTCATGGAAATCGCCACAAAAATTCCGGTAACAATACTGCCGATCAACAATCCCCCTAAAGCTTCCGCACCAAGAATAAAGCCGACTAAAATCGGGGAGGCAATTGGAATAATGGCCGGCAGAATCATTTCTTTGATGGCAGACTTGGTGACAATATCAACGCATTTGCCGTACTCGGGTTTCGCCGTCCCCTCCATTAATCCTTTAATTTCCTTAAACTGCCGCCTCACTTCCGAAACCACGCCCGAAGCCGCTTTGCCGACTGCCGACATAGCGCAAGAAGCAAAAAGATAAGGCAAAAGCCCGCCGATTAAAAGACCGACCACGAGTTTTGGGTTGTCCAGGCGAAAACTAAGACCCGCGCCCAATCTAGCTAATTCCTGCGTGTAAGAAGTAAACAAAACCAGCGCCGCCAGCCCTGCCGAAGCGATGGCATAACCTTTGGTCACGGCTTTGGTCGTATTGCCAACCGCATCTAAAGCATCTGTGACTTTCCTAACGCTTTCATCTAAACCAGACATTTCGGCAATACCGCCCGCATTGTCGGTAATCGGTCCGTAAGAATCAATGGCCACGATTATGCCAGCTAAAGAAAGCATGGCCATGGCCGCAATTGCAATACCGTAAAGCCCGGCTGCCCAAAAACTGACCAGGATTCCCAAAGCAATCAATAAAACCGGCCAGGCCGTTGATTTCATACCGACGGCCAAGCCAGTAATAATATTCGTAGCATGGCCGGTCTGCGAAGCATTAGCGATTGATTGGACCGGCTTGTATTTTTTAGAAGTATAATAATCTGTAATTAAAAACATGCCTCCGGCCACAAGCAAACCCATCAAAGTGGGCAGATAAAGCTGGCCGAAAGAAAAATTTAAGGCCGGAGCCGCGTTTTTGACAATCCATAAAAAGCCCAGACCCGCCAAAACAGCCGAACCGAAAATCCCTTTATAAAGAGCGCTCATGATGTTCTTATTTTTATTGAGCTTGACGAAAAAGCTCCCTAAAATCGAGGCCAAAATAGCCACCGCTCCCAAATAAAGCGGCAGGGTTATTGCAATTAGCTGGCCCGGAAAAATTAAGGCGCCCAGCATCATCGCCGCTACCAGGGTAACCACGTAGGTTTCAAATAAATCAGCTGCCATGCCGGCGCAGTCGCCCACATTGTCCCCCACCTGATCGGCAATCACGGCCGGGTTGCGCGGGTCATCTTCGGGAATGCCTTTCTCGATTTTACCGACTAAGTCCGCTCCCACATCAGCCGCTTTGGTATAAATACCGCCACCAAGTCTCGCAAAAACTGAAATTAAAGAAGCGCCAAATCCCAAGGCGATCAAAGACTTCAAATCGACTGTCAACATATAAAAACCTGTAACGGCCAAAAGACCCAGTCCCACCACCAGAAATCCGGTAACCGAACCCCCCTGGAAAGATAATTTTAAGGCTGCGGCCAAGCCATGTTTGGCGGCTTCAGCCACCCGGACATTGGCTTTGGTGGAAATCATCATGCCGATAAAACCGGCCAAACCCGAGAAAAAAGCGCCGACTAAAAATCCCAAACCAGTCGTGATCCCCAAAGACAGCCATAAAATAACGAACAAAATCAGGGCGACGATGCCCACAGTCTTAAACTGCCGTTTGAGGTAAGAAATGGCGCCTTCTCTGATGAAGTTTGCTATAGCGATCATTTTGCCCGACCCAACTGAAGCCCGCTGGATTTTTTGAATTAAAAAGCCGGAAAAAACTAGAGTGAAAAGAGCAACAACAAGAGGGAGATACAACATATTAGTTTTTAGTTTTTAGTTTTTAGTTTTTTAGTTGTTTTCTTTTTGGGCTTTTCCTCCTTTTTTTCTTCTTCAACTTCTTTCACTTCTTCAACGTTCTCCGGAGACCTGACATCTATTTTCCAGCCGGTAAGTTTGGCCGCCAGTCTGACGTTCTGGCCGTCTTTGCCAATAGCCAAGGAAAGCTGGTCTTCGGGCACTACGACCAAGGCTTTGTTTTTAGGTAAAATTCTCACCTCAACAACCTTGGCTGGCGACAGGGAATTGGCTAAGTATTTTTCTGCTTCTTCAGACCATTCGATGATATCGATTTTTTCGCCACCCAGCTCGTTAATGACAGCCGTCACTCTCGTGCCGCGCTGGCCCACCATGCTCCCAATAGGATCTACGCCTTCAACGGTTGAAGCCACGGCAATTTTAGAGCGGGAGCCCGCCTCTCTAGCCACTGATTTAATCGCCACCGCACCCGATGAAACCTCGGGCACTTCCAACTCAAAAAGCTTGGAAATCAGCTTGGGATAGGCTCTTGAAAGGAAAACCGCCGGACCCTTGGGAGTGTCTTCCACCTTTAAGACAAACACCTTCAACCTCTGACCCGGACGATAAAACTCGTTGGGCACCTGCTCTTCTCTGGGCAAAATACCTAAAATTTTGCCGATGTCCAAAAATGCCGTCCTACCTTCCACTCTCTGAACAATGCCCGAGAGAATCTCGCCTTCTTTGGTTTTATATTCGTCTAAAATCACGTTTCTTTCCGCCTCGCGAATCCGTTGTAAAATAACCTGCTTTGCGGTTTGAGCGGCAATCCGGCCATAATCTCCTTGTTCTTCTAAAGGGATTTCCAAATCTTCGCCAACTTTGATTTTTGAATTGGTTTTTTTAGCCTCATCAATCATAATGTGCTTTTCGGAGTTGAAGCGGATCTTTCCCTCGCCTTGAGCCGCGTCGAAGGGTTCTTCACCCCCCTTTTCATCTTTTAATTTCTCTAATTCTTCCTCGGAATAAATCATATCTTTATCCACCACCTGTTTTACCTGCCAAAACTTGAGCTCGCCCGTCTCCATATTAAGCTTGGCTTTGGTGATTTGGCCTTTTTTGCCGTAATCCTTTTTATAGGCGGCGGCAATGGCCATTTCAATGGTTTCGATGACTTTTTCTTTAGGAATGCCTTTTTCTTCGGCGATTTGCGCTATAGCTGACGTAAAATTTTTTAGATCCATAATTTTGTTTTTTTATTAAATAAAATGTCCGCTTTCCAACGGACAAAAGTTTCCTTAACCTCCTAATCTAATTCAAGTTTAACAAGTTATGAATTACTGTCAAGCCCTATTTAAGGATTTCCGAAATCCAATCATATATTTGGGATTTCGGTAGTTACTGAAGTTACTGAACCTCGGGTGTTCAGTAATTGGACACCCGAGGTTCAGTAAAGCGAGTTGAGTGGACCTAGGCGGATTCGAACCGCCGTTTCTACAATGCGAATGTAGCGTCTTACCGCTGGACCATAGGCCCCAGTATTTGTTTTATTCTTTCTGCTTCGTTGGCTACTATTTCTCCCTCGTATTCGCCGGAATGGGCGACTGTTCCTTTGTAAATTGGTTTCTTCTGGTCAAGATGCAAATTAATCACGGTTTCATGTGGAAACTTTTCCATATTAACATAGGCGTGGAATCTTGGGTAACCCGAAGAGGAAAGCGGCCGGATAAACGCTAACTCACCCTTATCTTCTTTGATAAAAAAATAACCACAATGCCGCAACAGAATATGGACATTTTCTTGGGAACTAAAGGTAATTGTCATAATTTAGAAATGTCGCAATTAAATGTCGCATTTCTAGGGCGAATACATAAAGCGAATCATAATGTCGCCGGTATTGGCATTGCCCGCCGCATCCTTGCAACGCACAAAGAATGAATATGAAACGCTAGGCTGCAGCCCTGTCACCTTGGCTGTATGGTAATTAGCCTCTTGTTTGGTAAAATTCTTTTTCATAGAGTTGTAAACCACGCCCTGGTCAGTGGCATAGCGGCAGGAAGCTGACTCGTTGGTCTGGATGCCGAGCTGAATTTCGGGGGCACCCACAATAATATCGTCATAAGGATAAATAACCGTGATTACGGGCGGGGTAACATCCTCTGGCGACTCTATCTTGAAAGAAATAACATAATCGTCGGTATTGACGTTATTATATACATCCACGCATTTAACATAATATTTATAAGTCTCTCCTTCATTGAACCCGGAAATTTGAGTTGAGTGCGAAAAATCATTGGTGCTATCAAAAATCCTCATCTGGCCGAAACTTATACCGGAAATCGTATCATAACGGCAAACGGCTTTTTCGTCAGTTTTAAGGCTCATTAAAGCACTTTTCGTATTATAGGGCATATCGTCGTCCGGATATCCTTTGTAGCGGTACGGCGGGGTAATGTCCTGATTCTGGGCGATTGAGGGTAAATACGACACTCCGCCTACGCCGAATCTGATTATCACATCGCTGGTGTTCTTATTGTTGTCCATATCGCGGCAACGGACAAAATACTCGTAGATCTTATTATCGGCCAAACCAACCACTTTTACCGTGTGGGCAAGCTTGGCTTTGTCATAAGAAAAGCTCCTGGGCATTGAACTGTAACTCGTTCCGGCAGTAGTAGAATAACGGCAATAGGCCGCTTCGTTGGTGGAAACGCTTAACTGGGTTTCGGTGGTGCCGGCCGGCAGGGTGCCGGTAGGGTAGAGATTTGAAATAACAGGCGGCACTTCTTGAGTATTAACAGACCCGGCCGACGACCCGCCGGCGCTCCCGCCGGATAAAGAAGTTAAACCGACATTAAATCTTATTATCGCATCATCGGTATTTTTCACATTGTCCATATCGCGGCAACGGATGTAATACGTATAAGTCGTGCCTGCGTCCAGTCCCACAATTTTAATACTGTGAAAAGTTTTTTCCTTATTATAAGACAAACTTCCCGACATAGAACTATAAGCCGTATTTGGATCTTTGTCGTAGCGGCAATAAGCCGCCACATCGGTGGAAACGCTGATGGTTGTTTCTTTGACGCCGGCCGGCAGGGTGCCGGTAGGGTAGAGATTACTGCGTTGGGGTCCTATTGAGGAAGCGCTTGGGGTTGCTGTTTCTCCTTGGGATTCCGGCTCTTCCTTTGAACTGTCTTTTTTACCACCGATTATTCCGGTAAAATTAAGGACTAAAAAAGCGCCGATTAAAATTATTCCGAAAATAACAATTTGGATTTGCCCTTTTTCTTGCTGCATATATTATTGTCGGGGTGTGGAGATTCGAACTCCAACTAAATCCTCCCGAAGGACTCGTGCTACCGTTACACTACACCCCGTTCCACGTGGAATATTTTTAACTCACCCAATATTTTTGCTTGGTCATTTCGTCCTGTTTGACCGCCACTTTTTCGCGCTCTTTTTGAGCCTTTTCTTGCAAATCAACCAGCGTCTTTTCGGTCATCTTGCCTAACTTTCCAATTTCTGTTTCCAGAAAATCTTTCTTATTTTTCTTAGGGTCATCTAAAACATAGCTTAATAGAATATCCAGTATTTGTCCAACTTTGGGACCCGGCTGGATGTCCAATTGTTTCATGACGTCGCTGCCCGTCACTTTGAGCATTTTGACGGAAATGGGATCTTGGGCGACTTTATCAATGACGTATTTTAAATGTCGCAATTTATAAGGTTCGGCCTTGGGCACTCCCGAGCCGATCCGATCGCACATTCTCACTTGCAATAATTCTTCCATATTTTCCCGCCCGACCTGTCTGACGAGCCTCCTAACCGAGCTTTCGGTCACCTCATCGACGTTATAATAAAATAAATGGAACCTCACAAGCTTGGTGATCTTTTCTGCGTCTTTTTTAGGAAATCTTAGGCGAGTTAAAAGCTGGCTGGCCATTCTGGCGCCGATCATCTCGTGGTTGTAAAAAGTAGCGTTCTCACCTTCGCCTCTTTTTGATTTGGGCTTGCCGATGTCGTGCAATAGGGCAGCCATTCTAACGTTCATATTAAAACCTTTTTCGGCAGCATATTTCAAAGAGAAAAGAGAGTGTTCGTAGCACTCATAAATGTGGTGCTTGTTCTGTGTCACCTGATAGCCTTCTTCGAGCTCGGGCATGATATATTTCAAAAGACCCAGCTCTCTTAGCATCTCAATGCCCTGGGAGGCTTTGTCCGCCATAACAATCTTGACGAGCTCGTCTCTGATTCTTTCTTTGGAAATGGCCTTTAATAATGACGCGTTCTTTTTAATAGCGACGGCCGTTTTATCCTCAATCGTAAAATCGAGCGTAGCCGCAAATCTTACCGCCCTCATCATTCTTAGGGCGTCTTCGTTAAAACGCTCCTCCGGATTGCCCACCGCTCGGATAATCTTAGCCTCCAGGTCCTTTTGACCATTAAAAGGATCGACAACACCCGATGTTGACGACTGGACATCGGGTGTTAAAGCTATGGCATTGATTGTAAAATCCCTTCTCGCCAAATCCTCCTCAATGGTTTTAGCATATTTAACCTCGTCCGGATGGCGTTTATCTGTATATTTTGATTCTGACCTGTAAGTGGTGATTTCCACCTCTTTTGTCGCCTCATTTTTGCTGCCCGTCTGGACGGTCACGGTTAAAAATTTGTTTTCATAAAAGCTTTTAGGGAAAACCTTCTGGATTTCTTCCGGCTTGGCCGAAGTGGCCACGTCCCAATCTTTAGGACTCGCCCCTCTCAACAAGTCGCGCACGCAACCGCCTACGACAAAAGCCTCAAAGCCCTGCTTTTTAAGCTTGCTAACGATAGTTTTTACTTGCGAAGGAATCTGCATTAAATTATCTTATCTTAAAACTTGATTTTTTCCAAATTTTTGATATAATTCAAACACGCCCTCGTAGTGAAACGGATATCACATCTGCCTTCGAAGCAGATAGTCTAGGTTCGATTCCTGGCGAGGGCACAAAGACAAAAATATCTAAACTCGGAGAATTAGCCCCCGGTTTTTATTTGACATCAGGCTGATTTGACAAAATCTTTAATTAATTTTATATTAAAACATCTCTTTACAAAGAGGGCTCATTAAAAATAAAAAAAGGAGAATAAAAATGATAGAAAAAGATCTTTTCTCGGGCAAAGGAATCGAAATAATTAGAGGTTCTCAGGACAAACGAATAACCATTTCTCAGCAAGGGATAGAAATCAAGCGAGAGGGTAGACCAATAAAATTTGAAACACCTACAGCCGGTTTCGTATACCTAGTAATTGATTGCTCGATAAGCATGAGTGGCGATAAACTCAATCAAGCCAAAAAAGGCGCGATTGATTTCGCCAAAGATGCCCTAGATAAGGGTTATCTTACTGGCCTAATTCAATTTGAAAAAACTGCCACCCATCTCTGCAAACCAGTCAAAGAAATTCATATTTTGGAGCAATGTATAAAAAACATATACATAGGCGAGTCAACCAATATGGCTGATGCTATCCGAATAGCCCGTCAGCACCTCCTCTATGATAAAAAAGCTCCTCGAGTTATGGTTATCGCTACTGATGGAGTCCCAAATTCTAAAGAGGAAACCTTATATGAAGCCGGGCAGGCCAAAAAAGAAGGAATCAGCATAATCACGATCGGCACCGATGATGCAGACAGTGATTTCCTAAAAAAACTTGCTACACAGACAAATCTCGGAGTGAAAGTTGCAAAAGAGCAGTTTGGAGAAAGTATAACTGCGGCGGCAAAAATACTGCCCCAGTTAGGGCCAGTTAAGAAAAGGAGGTGATAAAAATGTCAGAAAACTGGGAAGTCCATTGGGAAGATTATTATGAAATTCTTCAAATACACCCTTCGGCTGAACCAGAAATTATCAAAGCTGCTTACGGAAAGTTAGCGCAAAAATATCATCCGGATGTAAGCAAAGACCCGACGGCTGAAGAACGAACGAAGAAAATCAACCTGGCCCATGAAGTCTTGAGTAATCCTGAAAAAAGAAAACAGTATGATGCCGAGTGGTTTCGAAAAAGCGGTGTAACTGGTAAATCTTCTTCTCCTAAACCAAAACCAGTAGTTGATCCTCAATATATCCAGTTCGCCGATACTAAACCCGGAGAAACCCAAACAGCTTCTTTTATAATCCGAAATGCCGGCGGCCCATTCAATAAAATTAAAGTCTGGGTCGACAACCCAAATTCTTGGGCGAGAGTGGCAAGCTATTCTTCTCTGACTGAATCCGACGAATTGCCCCTTCAAGTGAAAGTTGAAGCCGAGGGCGCAGACTGGAATAAAACTTACTCAGAGGTTATTAGGGTTAAATTAGACGAAGAAGAAACTCATATCAAAGTAGAGCTCAGGACAAAACCAGAACCAGTAAAAGCGAAAGTAAATGTAGGAGCCAAACCAAGCACTGGATATGCCTACGGCTCCCCACCATCACCTCCGGTTACTTCTACAAAAGGAGCGCTGGGATGGGGAAAATGGAAATGGATCTTCGGCTTTTTATTACTTGGATTAATCGTGGGGATAACGAGTCCGCTTTGGTCGTCAGATAATCAGCCTAGCACTATATCACCGGCGTCTTCATCTTTCTCTATATCGACTCCAAACCCAGCCCAAACTGCCTTAGAAGTAAGGGAACAACAGATCGGAAAAAATTTAGAGAAATACTGTCAAGAAAGTATGCCAACCCCTCCCCGAAACTCTTTGAGTTATAACAACGATTATGCCTTTACCTATCAATATGATTATGTTTTTATCGAAGAACATGTTTGGGCGAGAGTGGGAAGGTTTTGGATGTATGGACCAGGGCGTATCCTTTATAGCACCAACAACGGTGATAGCTGGGAAGTCCAGTGGGGGAGAGAACGAACTTCGCTAAATTCAATGCTTTTCCTAAACGAATACGAAGGAATAGTGGGCATTGACCGTGATACCCTTATCAAAACATCGGATGGCGGAAAAACATGGAATAAATTCTTCACCCTACACAATATGCCAGAAATTGGCCTCTGGTGGATAGACTCTTACGAGGTGAAAGATAAACAAAATATAACCGTGCGTTCCTTTGAGTCATTATTTGTAACGAAGGATGGAGGAGAAACCTGGGAAAAGCTTGTTTACTACACACTGTATTACGGCGCTACTCCGACCATAACAGGCGTATTACGGACTCGAGACGGTGGCGAAACTTGGGAAAAAATAAATATACGATATCAATAAAAAAGAGCAATGCAAACGAAGTGTTGCTCTTTTCTTTTTTTTTAGATAATGTATAATCGAAATCAGGAACATGAAAAAAATATTAGCGCTATCTTTTTTATTCCTGCTTCTTTCTTTTTCGTTTGCAAGTCAAGCCCAAGCCGCAGGTCTCGTGCCCTGTGGTGGGACAGGAGAAAAAAGCTGCGAATTTTGCGATATTTTCATAATGGTCAATAATATCCTTGATTTTCTTCTACTCCCCCCGGATGGTATTGTTTTCGTACTCGCGGTCTTAATGATGATTATCGGCGGAGTGATGTTCTTTTTCGGCGGAGCTAAGGCTGACATGCTTACACGAGCAAAAGGGATTATAACTTCGGTTGTAGTTGGGTTAGTGATTATTATGTCTGCCTGGGTGATTATTAACACTATTCTTAATAATATTGGTGTTATCGAAGGGTCTTCTATTTTACGGTGGTATGATATCAGGTGCCAATAAACATAAGACAATCGCCCCTATAGCTCAATTGGTAGAGCAGATCCCTCTTAAGGATAAGGTTCCAGGTCCGAGCCCTGGTGGGGGCACTAAAAAATATCAAAAATTAAAAATCAAAGATCAAAATTATTATGTTAACTACAGATCAAAAATCGAAAATCATCAAAGAGCACAAAGTCCACGAACAGGATACGGGTTCGCCCGAAGTCCAAGTGGCTTTATTGACCGAAGAAATAAAACGGTTGCTTTTGCATTTAAAAAAGCACCAGAAAGACCTCCATTCCAAGAGAGGGTTGCTGAAAATGGTGTCAAAAAGAAAAAAACTTCTGGGCTATCTGAAAGATGAAGACCCAAGGCGCTATAACAAGGCGATTAAAGCGATCGGCCTTAAGAAGTGATTAATATGTTTACCAGACACAAGGAACAGAGGGTGGCTATTTTGATCGATGTTCAAAATATGTACCACTCGGCTAAAAATATCTACGGCAAAAAAGTCAATTTTGCCGAAATTTTAAAAGCGGGCGTCAGCGACAGAAAACTAATCAGGGCTTTTGCTTACGTGGTTCGGACCAAAACCGGCGAAGAAAAGCCTTTTTTTGAGGCTCTGACCAGCTTGGGATTTGAAACCAGGGTCAGAGACCTGCAGGAATTCTACGGGGGCATGAAAAAAGCGGACTGGGACGTGGGAATTACGATTGACGCCGTCAAAACCGCCCCGGGCGTAGATGTGATTGTCTTGGTTTCGGGCGACGGAGACTTTATCCAGCTGGTCGAATACTTAAAAAACCAAGGCAAACGCGTGGAAGTCATGGCTTTTGGCAAATCAACTTCTTCCCATTTGAGAGAAGTTTGCGACGAATTCATCGACCTAGGAGAAGAGCCAGTTAAATTCTTATTAAAAAAATGAACGAACAATTTAAACTGAAGATCGCCAACAAAGACTTAATCGTAGAAATTAATGATCTGGCCGAGCAGGCAGCCGGCTCGTGCATGGTCAGGTACGGCGACACGGTGGTGCTAGCCACAGCCGTCATGGCAAAAACGACCCGCGAGGGCGTTGATTTTTTTCCCTTGACCGTTGAATACGAAGAAAGATTTTATGCGGCGGGCAAGATCCTCGGCTCGCGCTTCATTAGGAGGGAAAGCCGGCCGTCCGACGAGGCGATCATCACCGCCCGAGCGATCGACCGAGCCATTAGGCCGAGATTTCCCGAAACCTTCCGCAATGAAGTGCAGGTCGTGATTACCTGCCTTTCCTGGGACGGCGAAAACGACCCGGATGTCATCGGGATTCTGGCAGCTTCGGTTGCCTTGGGCATTTCCAATATTCCCTGGACCAGCCCGATTGCGCCTTTAAGGATCGGCAAAATAAACGACAAATTAATCATCAATCCGACTTATGAAGAAAGAAAGGAAGGCAAGCTCGATTTGGTTTTAGTGGGTCTCCGAGAAAACAACGAACAATTGATCAATATGATTGAAATGGAGGGCGACGAAGTCCAAGAGGAGACGATGTTTGAAGCTTTTGAACTGGCTAAACCGCATCTGAAAAGCCTGATCAATTTTCAAAACGAAATCACCGAAAAAGTCGGGAAGAAAAAAGCGGACATCGCGGAGCCCGCAGCCGACCGCGACCTTGAAAAAGAATTTAAGGACTTCTTGGGCGACAGATTGGAGAAAGCCCTGTTTTTGGTTAAAAAATCCGACCGCAACAACGCGCTCGAGGAGCTCGAGGCTAATTTAGCTTATTTCATCGAAGGCAAATTCCCGGGCTTGGGCAAAACAAAATATATCAAAGATTATTTCGAAAAAGAAATCTCGCGCCTCGTCCACGAAAATGCCATCCAAAAGGGCCGGAGGCCCGATGGAAGGAAGCTCGACGAAATCAGGGAAATTAAAACCGAAGCAGGGGTGCTGCCCAGAACCCACGGCTCCGGCCTTTTTATCAGGGGTGAAACCAAAGCTCTTTCTATATTAACTCTAGGCACGCCGAGCGACGTCAGATTGATGGAGGGCATGGAAATCAGGGGGAAGAAGAGGTTCATGCATCATTACAACTTCCCGCCGTACTCTTCAGGAGAGGTAAAACCGATGAGAGGACCGGGCCGGAGAGAAATCGGGCACGGCATACTGGCGGAAAAAGCCTTGTTGCCGCTGGTCCCAAGTTTTGAAGAATTCCCCTATACAATGAGAGTTGTGACGGAAATCCTTTCCTCTAACGGTTCGAGCTCCATGGCTTCGGTTTCAGCGGCCAGCCTTGCTTTAATGGATGCGGGCGTGCCGATTAAAAGTCCGGCCGCCGGCATTTCTTTGGGGCTGATGAGCGATGAAAAAGGCAATTATAAAATCCTGACCGATATCCAAGGGCCAGAGGATCATTACGGCGACATGGACTTTAAGGTAGCGGGCACGAAGAACGGCATTACCGCCATCCAGCTGGACGTAAAAATCGCCGGGATCAGCGAAGAAATATTTAAAAAGACTATTGAGGCGGCGAAAACCGCGCGGCTCCATATCTTAGATAAGATCGAAAAAACGCTGCAAAAGCCCCGCCCGGAATTGTCTCGCTGGGCGCCGAGAATCTTCACTTTGCAGATAAAACCGGATAAAATAAGAGAAGTGATAGGGCCGGGCGGCAAAGTGATCAATGAGATTATCGAAAAATGCGAAGTTTCCATTGATATCGAAGATTCAGGCAAAGTATTCGTGACCGCGGAAAAAGAATCTTCGGCCCAAAAAGCCATCGAATGGATCAACAACATCACCCGCGAAGTCGTGGTAGGCGAAATCTTCCAAGGAAAAGTCAAAAGAATCTTAAACTTCGGCGCTTTCATGGAAATCCTGCCGGGGCAAGAAGGCATGGTTCATATTTCGCAATTGGCCCCGCGAAGAGTGGAAAAAGTTGAGGATGTCGTCAGAATCGGCGACATTGTGCCGGTTAAAGTTATTTCTATCGACGAACAAGGTAGAATTAATCTCTCAATCAAAGAGGTTAACAATGAACCAAGAAAATAATCAAAAAAAAATAGCTAACCTGATCAACCCCAAAGAAGAGAAGGATTTTTTGGCGCGCGAAGAAGTTAAAACCATGGAAAAGGATATGTCGCGCCTTCGAGAAGTTGAAGCGCGGCGAGAAAGAGAAAAAGTGGCTAAGATTAAAACCGAGGAAGAGATTGTGAGGGAGAAAGAAAGGCAGAAGCTTGCCCAAAAAGCTTCTTTGGAGCGAGATCTGGAGGAACAAGAAGTTAAAGAAAGGGAAGAAAAGATTAAAAGGATAGGAGAGGAGAGAAAAACGAAAGAAAGCGCTTTAACAAAAGCTGAAACTGAAAAAACAGAAGTACTCACCGAAGGATTCCGGGGAGTTTTAAAAGAAACTCAAGCAAAGGAAGAAGAGTTGAGAAAAAAATTTTTAGCCAGAGTCGAAGCCCAAGCTGAAGCCCCTTTGCCGCCAACCCCGCCCGCAATCAAAGAGGAGCAGATACCGGAACCTCCCAAAGGTTTTTTAAAAAAGCCGAGTTCCGGCCAAAAAATTTGGATCAGAGTTATTTTGTTCTTGCTTGTCATATCAATCCTGGCCTTAGGCGCCACTTTCTGGTATTGGCATGCAGCCGTGAAAGAAACAACGCCGCCGGAAGAACCCGAGATCGCAACTCCCGTTAGCCCGGGTCCCGAGGCAAAAGAGCTAGTAATCCCGCCGTCTCTTTTTTATGTTGAAAATTCCCAAACATTGAAAATTTCTCAAACCAGCGAGGTGCCTTTCTTGCTGTTTCAGGCGCTGCAGGGCAAAACGGATTTAGGCTCGGCCAGCCGAATATTGCTTGAAGATACCGCAAATGTTGAAATTTTGGGGTTAAGAGGCTTTTTCAACTCCCTAAACGTGATCCCGCCCGATGATTTTTACGGCAAACTGGCCACCGGCACCACTTTATTTATTTATTCCCAGGAAGAGGGCAATCGTCTGGGCTTGGTGGCAAAAATCATTGATCCGGAAGGCCTCGCCGAAATGATGGCCGCTTGGGAAAAAACGATGGAAGAGGATCTTCAGGGCCTTTTTGAATTATTAGGCAAAACCGACCCGGCGCTGTATTCTTATTTCAGAGACGCCGCGTACCAAGAAGCTGACTTCCGCTTCCAAACTTTCAGCCGCCAAGATCTAGGCATTGTCTATGCGATTTTTGATGATTATTTCATCTTAACCACTTCCTGGAAAAGCATGGAAAAAGCCTTGGATAGGTTGAAAGAAGCTCCTATTACTTTGGAAGATATGAGCTTGGCAGAAAAAATCGGCCAGCTTTTTTTTATCGGCATTAACGGCACAACTCTGGCTCCTGAGACGGAAAAACTTATCGCCAGCGTCCGGCCGGGCGGCATCCTGCTGTTAAAAAAGAATATCGTGAATGAAGAACAAACCAAGAAATTAGTCCAAGACCTCCAGCAAGTATCTCTAAAAAATTCCGGCATTCCACTATTTATCGGCGTTGACCAGGAAGGCGGCGAGATTTCTCCCTTAAGCTTCATCCGAGAACAAACGGCCCAATCGGAAATTAAAACCGCGGATCAGGCTTATGCCGTGGGGTTAAACAGGGGAGAGGAGTTAAGGGACCTCGGCATCAACCTTAATTTAGCTCCGGTTTTAGATACGGCCCGGCCCGGAGATTTTGTTTTCGGCCGATCCTTTCAAACAACCGACTCAATATCTAGTTCTCTTGCAAAAGCCTTGATTTCCGGACAAAAAACAGCCAGCATTTTAACTGCGGTCAAACATTTTCCGGGCTATGGCGACATTGTTTTTGATCCCGAAGACAAGCTCGCGACCCTGGACGAATCGCCCCAAGTTACTCTTTTTGCGACAGCGGTACAAGCCCAACCTGAGTTTGTGATGACCTCGAATGTAATTTATACTGAAATCGATGCAGATCTGCCCTTTAGCTTCTCGCCCGAAGGCATAGCGCTGTTAAAACAAAACCTGGGATCTAACCCCTTGATCATGACCGACGATCTTCCCCAGCAATCGTTAATTGATAAATTTTCCCTCAAGGGCGTAGTAACATTGCCCGTAAAAGCCGGCGCGAATATCCTGACTTTTTCCAATAACTGGGAAACGACTCTTCCTGAAGCCGTCCGCATTCTCAACGAGTCCGTGCAAAACGGAGAAATATCCCAAGAGCAAATTGACGATTCGGTCTCAAAGATTATAAAATTAAAAAAAGCCTATTATCATTATGAATAAACAAGCTATCAAGGAAAAATTAGAACAAGAAAAAACCGCCATCGAAAAGCAGTTGGCAACCTTTGCCACTAAAGATCCTCATCTTAAAGATGACTGGGATTCCAGGTTTCCTAAATTCGACGGCAATATCGAGGAAGCGGCCGACGAAGTGGAAGAATACAGTTCAAGGCTGCCGGTTGAATACAGTCTGGAAATCAGGCTCCGCGACATTAACCTGGCCTTAGAAAAACTAGCCCAAGGCAAATACGGCAAATGCGAAAAATGCGGCAAAGATATTGAAGAAAAAAGGCTGGAGGTTCATCCAGCCGCCCGCTTCTGCATGAAGTGCCAGGAATAAAACAAAAAGCCCCGCCGCAAGCGAGGTTTTAGTTTGTTTTCATGCTTTCTTTTTGTAAATTTTATCTCTTCTGTCTATCTGGTAAATTGTAATCTGTTTCTTAAAATCATTTACTTCGTAGATAATTCGCCGGTCGCCCACTCTTAATTTAAAAAACCCTTGCCATTTATTGCTTAAGGGCAGGGGTAAAATCTCGTCAAAATTATCTCTTAACCATAATATCTTTCCAATAGCTCTCCTTCGAATTTGTTTATCCAGTTTATCTAAATCTTCTTCAGCCTCAACGGTAAATTTAACCTTCATTGCGGCATATTATTTATGATATTCCTTTAAAATTTCCTCGAAATCAATTAATCGACCTGCTGTTTTTAACCCTCTTGATTTTTTGAGACGTTGAATTGTTTGAGGAGTAAGAGGTAAACCGTAATCAGGATCATTAAAAATCTCTCTAATTGCTTCGAGCACAGCTTGACGTAGATACATGTTTATTGGCTGGTTTTTTAATACTGTTTTAGCCATACAATTTTATTTTAAACAATTTATTTTATTTGTCAATTTTTATACCGAAATAGCTCTAGAGGAAGCCGAAGATCTTGCCCAAAGTATAAACAACTACTCCGATAAGTCCTGTCCAAATTATAGTAAATTCGGAAAACATTAAGTTGATTTTTTATTTAGCGAATGGATTTTTAGCCCCGCTGACGCCAAAGTGCACATGGCATCCGGTTGAGTTGCCCGAACCGGCCATGCCGTAAGCTCCGCCGACCAAGGCAATAATTTGGCCCTGGGAGGCATAATCGCCCACTTTAACAAAGCTTGTTTGGACGTGTCCATAGCTGGTAACCACACCGTTAGGATGTTGGATGGCTATGGTGTTACCCGCGCCACCAAAAGCCCATTTAGAGGAGGAACTTGTTAATTTAACCTTTACCACCTGGCCGGCCGCAGCCGCATAAATCGGCTCACCGCATTTGCCGTGGCTGAAATCAACGGCGTTATAGAAATGCAATCCTTGAGTTATGCGGCAAGGGGCGGCGATCGGACAAATGAAGTAGCTAGAAGCTATCGGAACCAACTGCGATACATAAGACGTGGGCGGAGGCATGACGCCATCCGGCACGATCAGAATGTCTCCCACATAAATATCGCCCTCGGTGGTTAAATTATTAAAGGCAACTATCTTTTCCGTGGATGATTTATATGTCTGGGCAATGCTGCTTAAGGTATCTCCATTTTTCACGTGGTGAACCACGCCCGAAGTGGGTAAAATCACTAAGGTCTGGCCCAATTTCAATAAAGAAGACGACGTCAGGTCGTTGGCCCAGAACAAGGTATCCAAAGAGATGTCAAACCGCTTCGCTATAGACGAAAGGGTATCGCCGCTCTCTACCGCGTACTCTTGGATCTCTTTCTGCGTCCATTCGTAATCGGATGCATCGGTCAGGGCCCCTAAAACCTGGGGGGTAACCGTGATCGGCGGAGAAACTGAAGCCAGACTGTTTTGCTGGACCAGGCTTAATTCGGGCGACTCTTTAACCCTGGTCCCCGGCATCATAAAAGAGTCTTCTCTTTGGGCTCTAGAATAAGCGGCCAGCAGATTGTCGCTGCCCACCGGAGAAGAAACGGGGCTGACTAAAGAAATAATTGAGAACAGGACAACGCAAATCGCCCCTAAATAAAGGAAGGGGTCTTTGCGAGATCCCTTAAGTTTTTTCCAATTCTTCCTGATTAATTTTTTGAGCCATTTACCAGCAAAAATAACCATAAATTGCTCCTGCTTACAGGATACCATCAGGACAGAGGGCGGTCAAGCATTTTATCCACACCCCCGATGGTAGGATATCCGATTTCCAATCATATATTATTAGGTTAACGATTAAAGATTTCCGTAATTTCATTTTAGCAAAAAATCGTTCTACCGGCGAGACGCTCACTGACTAAAACAATGCGGCATTGACATGAGTTTTAAAGAAGATAGAATAAAGATGTATGCAACAAAGAAAACCAATCCAAATGATCACTAAAAAGGAAATAGAAACCCTGCTCTCTCAGCAAACGGGGGTTATTTTGGATGCGGCGGATATAAAACTATCAACATTGGAAAAAAGAATCGGCAGGTTGGAAATAAAAATGGACCAGCGATTCAACCAACTCATTAACACTTTGGATAAATTTCTCAAAAAGCTGTCTGACTTAGAAGATGAATTTGAAGCGATGAAAATGGATGTCAATCGACTAAAAAAGATCGTAAGGGAAAAATTAGGGGTAGATATTTTGTAAAACTAACTCAATAAAAATCCTGAAAGCCGCTCAAACGACTTTTTAATTTCGTTGTTATACCACCAGCTTTAATAAGGGAACATCGAAACTGTGCTAAAATGAGCGAATGGATTTAACTTCCAAACAGAACGTCCAGCTTCTCTTAGAAAAACACGGGCTCAAACCACTAAAAAGGTTTGGACAGAACTTTCTTATTGATAAAGACCTTCCCCGGAAGCTGGTCGCCACAGCCGAGATTTCAGTCCAAGACACGGTTTTGGAGATAGGCCCGGGCATCGGAGCCATCACCCAGGCGCTTGCCCAAAAAGCCAAATGGGTCGTCGCCATAGAGAAAGACCGCAATATGGTTGAAATTCTCAAAGAAACACTGAAAGATTTTAACAATATTGAGGTTATCGAAGCCGATATTAGAAAATTAAATTTTCAAAACTATAAACTAAAAACTACAAACTATAAACTGGTAGGCAACCTGCCCTTTTATCTCACCGCTCCGGTCATCCGCCAATTCCTTGAGTCAGCGGAGACCCGGCCTCCGCTAACTATGACGCTGGTGGTACAAAAAGAGGTGGCGCAAAGAATCTGCGCGAAGCCTCCGCGCATGAGCATTTTAGCCAATGCCGTCCAGTTTTATGCTGATCCGGAAATAATTTCCGTGATTTCCAAAAAATCTTTCTGGCCCCAGCCCGAAGTCGACGCCGCTATAATAAAAATCGCCCCAAAAACCCAAAACGTACAGACGCCCGACGTCTGTACGTTTTTCAAAATTGTCAAGGCCGGTTTTTCTCATCCGAGAAAACAATTATTAAATAATCTCGCCCAGGGACTAAAAAAGAGCCGGGAAGAAATCACGGCGTGGCTGCAAAAAAACAATGTCAGCCCGCAGCAAAGAGCCGAAACCTTAAGCGTCAGCAACTGGCTAAACTTGGCTAAAAGCTTTAAAATAAATCAATGAAGATTTCTTGGCGAATCCCATTTTTAATTTTATTGCTCTTCTTTTTGTGCCTGCCCAATATCGCTATTTTTGGAGCAGAGGAAGAACCGCCGCCCGAAGAAGAGGAACCCCCACCGGTAGTGTGCGACAGCGGCGGCAATAGCTGGACGGTTTATTTTTGTGCGGCGGAAGGCGCATGCGGGGGAGAAATCTGGGGCCAAAACTTTTGGACGTCTTGGTGGTCCTGTTCTGACGGCACCAGCGGAGGCGACAGCGGCCAATCAGACCCCTATCTTGTTACAAAATGCTCTCCTTACCAGATTTGCGCCGGAGGAAGCTCGCCATCTTGCATCTGTAAGGGTTCTTGCTACCCCGCCCCGACGCCAATACCGATAACAAGCGTCGATAAAAATGTCTTTGACTCTTCGGGAAAGGTAAAATTGCCGGTTAAGCTTGATTGGGAAGACCTTGACGTTTCTCCTTGCACGGTTGAATCCTACGAATATCAGATAAATGGCGGCAACGAAACCATTAATGGCTCTACTGCCGCATCCGAGGTAGAAATAAAAGACTGCCGCCTGAAATCTAACACGGACTATACGTGGCAGGTTAGGGCCTGTTTGGGTTCGGATTGCGGCGCCTGGAGCAGCCCTCAAAGCTTCTCCGCGAGTTTTGCGCCGGAACCGGTTGCTCCCTATGACGCTGATTGGGAGGGGTCGGCCGGCGCCGAAGACATTGAAACCCCGGTCAAACTCGACTGGTGCGATGTCAAAGAAGCCGGATCTCTTTTAATGAGAGCTTACATTATCCAAGGAGACGAAAAGGTTTGCCACCCGAATCTTCTTACAATCAAAGAGGGAAAAGAGTTTTGTGACCCTTGGATTATCAGAAAAGAAAGACGGAGCCCGGATGATCTTGATAGGGTTGTCTATTCCGACTTAACAGACGAAGATATGTATTTTTTCACCGGAGACGCTTCTTACCTATGGGAAGTGGCTGCTTGCATTGACGACAGCGGGCAAGATTGTAAAGATTTTAGCCAGCAATGGGCCTTTGCCGCCGGAAAAGCGACGCCTCTGGAAACATTTCTAATCTCCCCGCCTAACGATCCTTCGGGAGAAAAACCGGTCGGGCTTCCTCTTGTCTTAGATTGGCGAAAAGACGCGGGAATCAATTCCTGGTGGTATAAAATGAATTCAAAAGAGGAATTTGCCAAATCTTCCAATAGTCGTTCCTTTGACTATCCCGAACTTTCGCTCGACACTTTCTATCAATGGCAGGCGCTGTCCTGTTCTGATTACGAAGGGAAAAAATGCCAAGGTTCCTGGTCGGAAATTTATACTTTCAAAACCACCGGTCGGCCGCCAAGCCTCGTTTATCCTACTTCAGGCGCCAGTAATATTCCCTTCCCGATTGAATTTGACTGGGAGGATGTGCCGGGCGCTAAATCTTATATTATAAGCGTTAGAGGAAGTGGCTTAAACGTAGAAAAAACACTGGCCGACTCTGATTTTTCTTTAGACTATCCCGAATTTCCTTTGCGCCAAGAAACCGATTATACCTGGCAAGTTAAAACCTGTGCTCGTGATGATGGGGGGGTCTGCGGGAACTACAGCAACCCTCAAAGTTTCAGAACCTTCCGCCTTTCCGCCCCTCAGAGCCCTTCTTATCCGGGGAACGGGGGAACGCTTTTTACCGACGAACATTATCTTTCGTGGGAAAAAGTTGCGGGAGCTAAGGCCTATCAATACCAAATCAAATACCTTTCTCTGGCTTCCGATGAAAAAGACGAAAGCTGTTCCGCTTTGGCCGGGAAAGACTTATTTTTGCAGCCCAAAACCGTTCTAACAACTTCCGACTATACAGAGTTAATTTGCCTTGGACAGTACCAATGGCAGGTCCGTTCCTGTCTTGACACAAATTGCCAGGAAACCAGCAACTGGTCAGCTTCCTGGACGTTTACTTCTATAGAGGGCGGTACGGGCCAAGGAGGACTGGTGCCGTGTGGCAGAGCAACTAATAATCCCAACACTCCTTGGAATGAAAGGGAACCGTGCCAAGTTAAACACTTTGTTTTATTAATTAAGATTATCATTGATTTTATCTTGCTTAGGGTAATCCCGGTAATTTTGGTTTTGCTTACCGTAGCCACCGGCTTGATATTTTACACTTCTTTGGGACAAGCGGTGACTATGGCCAAAGTCATATCTTTATGGAAAGCTACCGGAATTGGTTTGGGCGTTGTGCTTCTTTCCTGGACGATTGTTAATATATTTTTAAAAATAATCGGCTACAATATCGGAATCTTCGGTAATTGGTATGAAATAAAACTATAATTATGAAAAGACTAATTCTTATACTCGGAGTATTTTTGATCATAATTTTGGCGGTGCAAGCTCTATCGGCCTGGCGGATGTCTGATTTATCGAATATTGAATCTACGAAAAATATTATTCCTAAACTACAAAATATCTCTTTACAAAATAAAGGAGCCGGAACGGGAAATCAATATCAAGAATTTATAGATTCTGAAGGAAAATTCCAAATCGAATACCCTGCAAATTGGCTCGGGGTTAATTCGGCAGAAATTCTAGCCGCTCTAACCCCGCCGGAATGGGCGGAAAAATACGACCTAAAAACACTGTTTCTTGCCCAAGATTTCCAAGGAGGCAAATTTGCCCAATTAATTATTTATAATGGCACATTTAATATGCCTATTGAGGAAATTTTTAATAAAAAAATAGAAATTAATGAGGATCAGGGTTGGAAAATAGAAATCATTAATTCACAAACGCAAGAAAAAGAGGGGATTTTTGAGACAAAATACCAAAGAGATACAAACACCACCTTGCTTATAAAAGAAAAAATATTGACATCGGACAACAGGTCTTATTTAATCTCTATTACTGCTATGGAAAAAGATTGGTCGAGTTTGGAGGCTGATATTGACAAAATCCTAGATAGTGCTAAAATAAAATAGTCTAGCGATCTACGCTAATTTAAAAATTTAATAAAAGAAAAGGAGGTGAACCATGCTCGGAATACATGTTTCTGAAGGAAAGGCCGAAGGATGGTTCGGCAAAGGAAAAAAATCCGTCATCGCGTCTATTGTTATACTTGCCGTGCTGATAGTCGGGATTGCTTTCGGTATTTTCGCCGCCGTGAGCGCCAGGGGAGAAACCAATATCAGCCCGCCCAATGCGCCAGTTACTCCTGTGGTGACAATATCACCGACACCGACTACAACGCCAACACCGACCCCAACCCGGACACCGACTACAACGCCAACACCGACCCCAACAAGTGAAGAGGTACTTAGTATCCCAGAACTTGTTGATAGAGCCTTAGCGAATAAATACGAAGTCGGCCAAACTTTAAGAGTTTCCGGGGTGATAACAGGCGGGGATTATTCAATGGAATATATCGGCCCGCCGTCCAGTGGATATGAAATCCAACTTAAGTACGTTTTAAATAAAAATAACGGACTCCAGGGTCTCCATAAGGGCTGCAAAGTAGTGGTTGAGGGGAAATATGTTGGCTATGCACACACCGTCGTAATACTTAAAAACAGTGTTCTTGTTTCCAAGGAAGACTAGCGACTAGTCAAAAAAAGAGATTCTTATTAGAATCTCTTTTTATTTTCTAATATAGATTTGCTATAATCGTAAGTAAAGGGAGACTAAGCGAACGATTATACTGCCCCAAACGAAGAAATATATTATAAAATATAGTATAATAGAAATATGAACGCAAAAACTATATTTAATAGCCTACGCAAGATCCTTATATTTTCGTTGATTTTTATTGCTATTTGGGGAATTTTTGTTGGCGCAGTCAATGCGGCCGATGGGAGCAAGTTGAACCTAGACTGGCCGAAATCTCCCCTGAACACGGAGCTTACTGAAAATTCTAGCATAACTATTTTAATACAATATATTTACGAATGGATTATATCTTTAGCGGGATTAACCACTTTTATCATCTTGGTTTATGCTGGATTTCGATATTTAACCTCGGCCGGCAATGTTACCCAAATGAAAGATGCCCAGGATCGGATTAAATCAGCTGTGACAGGATTAATCCTATTGCTAGCCTCGGTATTAATACTCAACACCCTAAATCCTCAACTGACCCAATTAAATCCGCTGAAATTCGGCGTTGAATCAGTTATGTTATCAACCCCCACTATAGACATAAAAGATATAAAGCCCGAGGCCTGTGAGGGCGTTATACTTTACTCTGGAGTCAATTATACGGGAACGCCAAGAAACCTGGATGTGGGAGAAACTATCCCCGATCCAATCACCGTTAGTTCGGTTGTTATAAAAAATGGCCTTTGCCAATTAAAACTTTTCCAATTAAAAGGTTTTGAAGAAAACGAAAGCTACCCGGCCGTTCGAGTTTCCTCCGACTCTCCGAATATCGCCGCAAGCTCACCCAAAGGAACGACAAGTTTTCGTTCAGCAGAATTAATTAATTTATACACTCCTAGTAAATAACCTTAAAAAATGCTTAAAAAAATAAAACCGTATTTATTCCGCATAATATTGGCTAGAAAGAAAATGTTTCTTTTAGCCGTACTGCTTATTTTCGGCGGATTTTTGGTAGGCGTCCACCAGGCTAACGCCTTTTTAGATATTCCTTATAATATGGCAACTATGCAATTGGATGCCCTTGATTTTGTTGACGGAATTGTGAAAATGCTGGTTTTTCTCGCCCTGCTGGTTGGCGAATCGGCGACTTTTCTATTTATCTCGGCCAACCTCTTAGATTGGGCTTCGTCATTACCCATAGGACTGGACAATAATTTAGTACACACCGGCTGGAATTTTGTTCTAGGTATAACCAATGTTTCTTTCATTTTAATATTCCTTTTTATCGCTGTTTCTTATATTTTAAAATTAGAAAGACCAGGGATGAAAAAAGCCCTACCCAAATTGTTAATTATTGCCCTCTTGGTAAATTTCAGCTTACTTTTTGTGGAGATGGCGGCTGATATCGCCTGGATATTCCAAAATTCTTTCAAAAACGCCATGTTCGAAGACGGAGGGCTAGCTGTAATGGCTATGGAGCCTTTGAAAGCCAGCGCCGTATCCGTGATTGGGGTTGTGACGGCGATACCCTTAACATATCTCGCCCTAGCCGTAATTCCGGTCCCTTTTCTTAGCGTGGCGGGGTTGGTAAGCATAGCCACCCTTGTTCTTGTTGGCGAGGGTATTTTTGGAATGTTCAGCCAAACTATTATTTTAATTATTTTTAATTTTATCGCCGGTTTCATATTTCTGGTTTATGCCTTAATTTTTCTGATGAGAATCGGGGTCTTTTGGCTTTTAGCAATAGCTGCCCCCTTAGCTTTAGTATCTGTTATTTTGCCCCAAACTGAAAAATTCTTCCAACAATGGTTAAAAACTATACTCAGCTGGATGCTTTTAGGAATCGTGGCCTTTTTCTTAATGGGATTGGGAATAAAATTATTCGGCGAATTTGCTGCGCCTGAGACCACGACTCCAATAAAAGGACTGGGTAATTGGAGTTTTTTTGGAGGTTATTACAAATATATCTTTCTTTTTACTTATCTGGTCATCTCCTTGCAGGCCGCCAGGAAGTTTACGCCAATAGGCACAAATGTAATTTGGAGTTGGGGCAGCGCAATCGCTATGGGAGGAGCGAGATTAACGGCCGGGTTCACCAGAAAACAAGGTAGGGGGATAGGAGCCAAATGGGAAAAGGGAAGAAAGGAAACTGCCGAGAGAGTAGCGGCTAAAATGGAAAAGGGTGGAAAGCCAACCTTTGGCGAAAGATTACGCATGGGAGCATGGGTGAGAAAGCCTGACGAGGCGCTGGATGTAGGGTTAAGGGCGGAAGCCAAAGAAAAAAGCTTAAGAGAAAAAATATTAACAGAAAAGAAGGCCGAGGTGCTGAAAAATGCTCCCAAAGATCCCGAAGATAGAAAAAACTATCTGCGTGCCGAACTATTAAAAGAAGAGGCTAGAATAAAAGTTAAAGGGGTGGAGATTGAGGGGTTAACCCGAAGCCTCGACAAGATGGCTGCTATTATGGAAATTCTAACCAAAGAAGGAAAGATTGGCGAGACTGAAGAGAGGTTTATTACCGACGCAGTTAAAAGAGGAGTTGACCCAGATAAAATCCTGGAAAGAAGGCCGGATCTGGCTCCAAAATTAGGCAAAACAATCGCTGAAATAATGGATAAAATGGCTCCCGAGGATGCGCGGAAAAAGGTTCAAAAAGAAGCTTACCAAAATAGCGAAGTGGTTTTCCATATCTTAAAAGATGAGCCGAAGTTCTCCGACATAGAGCGCAACGGTAAGGCAGAGATTAAAAAAGAAATCATTGACACTTTAAACGCTTCATACCAACACCTGATTACCAGTAAGCCGGGAGAGGTGACGATGCTTAATAATAGAATTAACAAAATTTCGAGGAGCCTGAAGTGGCCAAAATAAAAATATTATGGAAAACAAAAACATTGAAATACTAAAAGAAATAGAAGATATTGGTTTCCCTGAAGACAGCGACCAAATAATAGACGAGGTACTAAAAGAATATGGCTTAAAAAAATCACAAGAAGAGGGAGTTAATAACTTTATTAAATCAGTTGAGTCAGGGATCACCTCTGGTAGAAGCGAAATTTTTAATAATCTACCAGGAACAAAGATTTCAAAGATCGTCAGAGATTGTGCTGAAGGTAAAATTGCACGAGAAAAACTACCCAATTCATTAAAAGAAAATCTAGGGATTTCGGGAAAAGAAGCCCAAAAGCTGGCAAACGACATTGAAAATAAAATAATTAAGCGAATCAGGATAATAGAAAAAACTCCGGCTACACCACCGCCCCAGGAAGAAGTATTAAAGATTAAAAGAAAAGACGTTTATCGCGAGCCAATCATATAAACATGGAACGGTATACAGTGCCTCAATTTATTGAGCATGAGCCGAAGATAGTGGGGCCCCTCACTTTCAAGCAGTTTCTGTTCATCGGGGCAGCCGGAGCAATCTGCTTTGTTTTTTATTTCGCCGCCCCTTTTCCCGTTTTCGTTTTAGCCACGATAGTGATTATGAGCGGCGGCGGCGCTTTGGCTTTCTTAAAAAGCGGGGGAAGGTCCCTGCCTGTTGTTTTTAAAAATTTCCTGGGTTTTTCTTTCGGCCCCAAAATGTATCTTTGGAAGCAAAAACAAGGGCTGCCGCCCAAAATTATCAAGCCCGCTCCCGCGCAAGAAGAGATTGAAAAATCATCCGTACCGACGGCAGCAGGGAAGAGCCGGCTGAATACTCTATCTACTCAAATCGAGACGAAAAATAACGAAGAGAAAGAATAATTATGATTGAAAGCACGCAAAATTTTTTGGAGATAAAACAAATCAAAGAAGGACTGCTTGTTTTAAAAGACAGGTCTTTGAGAGCCGTGATGATGGTTTCATCTTTAAATTTCGCCCTAAAGGGCGAGGATGAGCAATCGGCGATCATTTACGGCTTCCAGAGCTTTTTAAACTCCTTAGATTTCTCGTGCCAAATCGTTATCCAATCAAGAAAGCTGAACATCACCGGGTATCTTGATAAAATAAAGGAGCTGGAAACAAAACAAGACAATGAGCTTCTCCGCATCCAAACCAAAGAATACCATGATTTCGTCCAAGAACTGGTTAAGGGAGGCACGATTATGTCCAAGTCTTTCTTTGTGGTCATCCCTTTTAATCTCCTGGAAGCGAAAGTAACGACTTCTCCGTTAAAACTATTAAAATCATCGGCTACCCAGGCGCCTCTTACCGAAGAAGAGTTCCAAAGATGTAAACAGCAAATGTGGCAAAGAATGGAATTCGTGGCTTTGGGTTTAAGAAGATGCGGGCTCCAGGCTATGCCCCTAACAACGCCCGAATTAATCGAGCTTTTTTGGAGCCTGCACCACCCCAAAGAGGCGGAAGTCGGCTATTTCCCGGAAATTCCGCCGGAATTAGCAAAGTAATATTATGAAATTATTTGGAAAAAAACCAAAAAAGGAAGAAATTCCTGAAAAAATCTTCGAAACGGAAGCGATGAGCGCCGTGGATTTAATAGCCCCGGCTTCGATTGAAGTAAAACCCGCCTACTCCGTGTTAGGAGAACGGCTGACCAAGTCTTTCTTTATTTTCTCATACCCGAGATATTTAACGACTTCTTGGTTCACCCCGGTAATCAACCTCGATATCCCGATGGACATCTCTTTCTTTATCCATCCGGTCGATGCGGGATTGATTTTGAAGCAGTTGCGGAGAAGAGTTACCGAGGTCCAAGCGGAATTGATGGAAAGACAGGAAAAAGGGCTTATCAGGGATCCAGCTCTGGAAACGGCCTTTCAGGATATCGAGGACCTAAGAGACCGGCTCCAAACCGCCCAAGAAAGGATGTTCCAGTTGGGACTGTATCTGACCGTCTATGCCGACACCCAGGAGGAGTTAAATACTATTGAAACGTCTCTGCGCTCGATACTTGAGTCAAAGCTCATTTACATCAAGCCTGCCCTCTATCAGCAGAAAGAAGGCTTTATCACCACCTCTCCCTATTGTCTTGACAAATTAGACATCCACTCTCCTATGAACACCGAACCGCTGTCCAGCGTTTTTCCGTTTGTTTCTTTCGATTTAAGTTCCAATGAAGGGATTCTTTACGGCATCAACCAGCACAATAACTCCCTGGTTTTGTTCGACAGGTTTTCTTTGGAAAACGCCAATATGTGCATTTTCGCCCAATCGGGCGCCGGTAAAAGCTACGCTGTAAAGCTGGAAGTGCTGCGCTCTTTGATGCTGGGAGTCAACGTGGTAATCATCGACCCGGAAAACGAATATGAAATGCTGTCTGAAGCTGTCGGCGGCTCATATTTTAAAATATCGTTGAGCAGTTCATCCCACATCAATCCTTTTGACTTACCCGCTCCCAGAGAAGACGAAGACCCAAGCGATGTTTTAAGGTCTAATGTAATTAATTTGGTCGGTCTGATGCGCTTAATGCTCGGGGGGCTGACCCCGGAAGAAGATGCGATTATGGACCGGGCTCTCACCGAAACCTACGCCTCTAAAGATATCACCCCCGAATCCGATTTATCTAAAATCACTCCTCCCTTAATGTCCGACTTGGAAGCTGTTTTGGAAACGATGGAAGGAGCGGAGTCCCTGTTAAGAAGAGTGAGAAAATTTACCAAAGGAACATACGCTAATTTTTTCAATCAACACTCCAACGTCGATATGCAAAACAAGCTCGTCGTTTTCGGAATAAGAGACATGGAAGAAGGGTTAAGGCCGATAGCTATGTATATTATTATGAGGTACATCTGGAACCAGATCCGGTCGGAGCTTAAAAAAAGAATTTTCGTGGTTGACGAGGCCTGGTGGCTGATGAAAACAGACGACGGGGCTTCTTTCCTTTTTGGCATCACTAAAAGGGCCAGAAAATATTGGCTGGGAGTTACCACGATCACCCAAGATGTGGGAGACTTTATGAAATCGGACTATGGCAAGCCGATCATTACCAACTCGGCCCTGCAGTTTCTTATGAAACAAAGTTCGGCCACGATTGATGTTTTGCAAAAAACCTTTAACCTGACCGATTGGGAAAAAGAAATGCTTATAGGATCATCGGTGGGGGAGGGAATTTTCTTTGCCGGGCAAAAACATGTAGCTCTAAGAGTGGTCGCTTCTCAAACAGAAGACCAATTCATCACCACCAGTCCCGAGGAGGTTTTAAAACACAGGGAAGCCAGAAAAAAAGCGGCTGGAGAGGAGGCATAAAAAAGCCCCGCTTGCGGGGCTTTTTAGTTGCAGCTGATTTAGGGACGCGGTTTGATTTTTACCCTTCGCTCGGGCTCTTCCCCGGTGCTTTTAATACTAAGTAATAAATTTTTTGTTAATCTTTTTAATAGCTTCTGTGTCTTCGTAGTTTGCAATATTGAGAGCATTTCTAACTTCGGACATTGTCGTTTACGCTACTTTTCTCGCTCGCGACGTCCCCTCTGACCAACGTGAATTCTTGGATCGTATTCTATTCAACTCGTAATTCGTTCCGTAAATTTATTAATTATGTTTCTATAACCCTCTTTTTGGACAACCTGCCAAGACTTTTTGTAATCGGGAAAACGATTTGTGAATTTAATGTCTCTTTTTAGTCTTTTTTCATTATAGAATTTCAAATAAATATGAGAGTGAATTGCATGTAAAACTATGTGATATTTAGTTATTTGAGATTCTTTTTTATGCTTTTTTTCAAAATATTGCCACGCCTTGTTAGTTTCTTTAGAATTCTGGATAAAAAGATTATGAATTAGCTCATGGATAAGAACGTCAATGAAATAGTCCGGATGTTTTTCATAAATTGGCATCGTTAAAGGATAAGAAAATGGCCTACAACTTCCGACCACATAGCAATCTATATATTTAGATTTCCATTTCAAATGAGCTATTTTTGATAATTCTTGAAGAACTTTTTTTTCTTCTTTCCTCCATAATTTTCCAATCTTCTTAATGTAATCTAAAGTCTGCCTGGGGGGATGGTACTTTTTAATCTTTTTACCTATTAATCCCTTCTTCCAAACTTGATCGTAAATCCAAGAATATTTAAAAATGACTTTCGGATAATTTTTCATGTCTTTATTCTACCAAAAAATCGGCTCTCTGGCGACCCTCTAAAAAATAAGGGAGGATTTAAGATTTTAATCCTCCCTTCTTAGGATAGACCGCTAGGCCTATCATCTCCCCCGGTTACCGGGAGCGCCGCAGCCATTACTGCACCCGCAGACAGAACAAACGACATTCTCTTTCTCTTTGGTCACGCTTGGGTTCCAAGCGGCGTATCGCAAGAGAACGTTTGCATCCGTCGTTGGAAGTGCTTTTGTGGGCTTCATGTCCATCACCTCCTTTCCCTTTTTATTTCCAACATTGTGGATCAGGGGCAAAATAGTTTCCCTCGCCTGCAAAAGCAACCGCTCTGCATCCCCGACAATATAGAAGAAGCAAACAATCTTTACATTTTTCTATCCTATCGTACCCCCTTAGATAGTCCAATCTATCTGAAGAGATAAATAAATCTCTGATTGTTTGCTGGGGAGTATATCCTATAACAATCGGCAGTCTTCGACAAGCAAGTACTGCCCCGTCTTCAAGAATTGTAATACTAGTTGCTCCTATATTGCAACCACTCCAGATCAAACCTTTGTTTTCTTTTAGGGGCTTAAATGTGCCCTCTTCATATTGAAGTAACTTCCATAATGGTTCTTTTCTTCCAAAAAACGTCTGTTTATCTTTATGTCGTTTGTATCTCTCTTGTGTTTCAATAAGGAATTGCTTAAATTCTTCTGGTAGAATAAAAGAACTATTTTTCATCTCCACCCCTCGTCCTACAGGAATAAATCTACTAAAATCGTAAAAATTTACTCCCGTCTCGGCAACCAAATCAACCAGGTCGGGTATCTTATTAATATTGTCCTTACTCACAGTCGACATCACGGCTGTTTTAATTCTCGACGCCATCAATAATCGAAGTTTCTTGACCGACTCATCAAAACTTCCCGGATACCTGAAATAATCATGAACTTCTCTTCCCCCATCAAGGCTTATCTGGTAATAGAAGAGGTCATAGTCTTTTAATTTTTCGATTATTTCATGAGTCAATAATTCAGGATTACCTAAGATTCTTATGTCACAATTAGGAATTTCTTTCTTTAAATAATTGAGCAACCTGAAGAAATGAGGATACAATAAAGGATCTCCTCCAGAAAAACTAACCGTCAAGTGACAACTCCAGATCGCTATTGTCTGTTTTAGATCGTCCACTATTGCTTGCATTTTTTCTAATGGCAAGCTTTTTCTTTTTTTATCTATATAACAATGCCGACAAGAATTACCACAAGCCGTAATTAGGTGCCATTGGACAGTAAAATCCGGTATTTTCATTTCCTTCGCCTCCTGTTTTTTATATTCAATTTTTAAGATACGTCATAATAACACTTTAAAAAACAACGCGTCAAAAGTTGACGCGCGGCTTGATGATAACTCTTCTTTCGGGTTCTTCGCCGATGCTTTCGGTAGTAATGTCGGCTCTGGAAGCCAGTTCCGTATGGATAACCCTTCTTTCATAAGAGGACATTGATGGCAGTTCTTTTTCTCTTTTAGTGATAGACACCTCGTCGGCCGCGGTTTGGGCTACTTCTTTTAAATATTCCGCTTTTTTCTTTTTGTAATCATTAACATCCACGTCAATGTAAAACGAGGCGGGAGATTCGGCTTTCCTCCTTAACACCGCCCTTAAAAGCCTCTGGATTTCGCTTAAAGTCTGCCCTCTCTCGCCGATCAGGAACTGAGGCTCGTCTGCTTTTACATCAACCAGAATCGTAGAATCTGCTTGATTCTTTACGTCAACCTCCAGAACCAGCCCTGTTTGTTGGAAGAAATCTTCCGCAGCTTTTTTAAGTTTTTCAAATTCTTGGGGAGTCATGCTTCTTTAGAATAATATATTGCTGGACGATTGTAAATAGGGTAGTGGTTATCCAATATAAACCTACGGCGGCGGGCATTTTCCAAAGAATAAAAACCGTAAAAATCGGAAAAAGGTAGAGCATTTGCTTCTGCATCATTTGAGACATGTCGGGAGCGCCTGCGGACTTCTTCTGCTGGGTCGACATCATCTTGCTCTGGAAAAACTGTACTACGCCGGTCAGAATCGCCAAAAATATTGAAGGCTGGGCCAAATCCATGATCCCCAAAAAAGTCGTGTCGATTTGGCCGGGGTCAGGGACAAAACCGTAAAGAAACCCCAGTTGAGCTTCGCCAAAACCCTGCCAGAAAACCCGATAAAGCCCGATTAAGATGGGCAGCTGAATAATCATAGGCAAACAGCCGGAAAAAGGGTTTATTTTCTCTTTTTTATAAAGTTCCATCATCGCCCTGGACTGCTGCTCTTTGTCTTTTTTAAACTTCTCCTGGATTTCTTTCATTTTCGGCTGAAGCTGAGCCAGGTTTTTTTGGGAACGAATCGCTTGGAGTCCCAACGGATAAAGAATTAATTTAATTAAAATGGTCAGGAGAATAACCGCCATGCCGAAATCGTGTCCCGGAAGATACAGGTAAATAAGAATCAGGGCGTTGAACAGCGGCTGATATAAAACTACGTTAAAGGCATTAATAAATGGATTCATTTTAAGGCAAATCGACGCCACCGGGGTGCCACGGATGGCATTTTAATAATCTTCTTGCGCTTTTTCTGCTCCCCGACCACCAGCCATATTTTTGGACTGCCGAAGACGCATAGGCAGAACAGCTGGGATAAAAACGGCAATGTTTCCCCAATAACGGCGAAACAATCAACTGATAGGCTCTAATCAGGGTTAAAATAAAAAATTTAATCATCGATTAATCTGCTCTTCTTTAATAAATAATTAAAGATAATAGCCGTCTCTTCCAAGCTCGCCGAATCGGCTCCCTTGCCGGCGACAACCACCACGTCAAATCCTTTTTTAACGTCTTCCAATTTAGCCCTTGCAAGTTCCCTTAATCTTCTTTTCACTTTATTTCTGACAACGGCTTTGCGGGAAACCTTTTGCCCAACCACAAAACCGAATCTTGTCTCCCCCAAGCCGTTTCTGGTAAATTTAAGAGATAAAAAATCCTCCTTCAGGCCCCTGCCCTGCTTGAAAACGTGTTCAAAATCTCTTTTCTTTTTAAGGCGGTTTATTCCGGGCAGCATGTCTAATGTTTAAACGGTAAGCTTCCATCTTTTCTTGCTCCTCCGCCTGGCTAGCGTCGCTCTGCCCCCCTTAGTCCTCATTCTAATCATGAACCCATGAGTCCGTTTTCTTTTTTTCTTCTTCGGCTGATAAGTAATGCTCATAAAGATATATTAACACTTTGTCCCCACTTTTTCAACACCGCAATCCTTTCTCCCTCTTATTTTAATTTTATTTGACGTGTGATATGATGATTGAGGATTAAGTTTTTCGGTTTATGGATAAAGAAGAACTCTGGCAGGCGCTGCTTGCCCAGGTACAGTTTAATATCTCAAAGGCCAATTTCGCCACCTGGTTCAAAAACACCGGCGTCTTCTCAAAAAAAGACGGGGAAGTTGTCGTATCTGTGCCGAATAATTTTTCAAAAGAGTGGCTGGAAAACAAATATAATAAGCTTGTTTTTAAAATACTGCACAATCTTGATGATGAAATCAAGGAAGTAAAATACGCCGTCGCCCCAAAAACAGATCAAAAAACCGGCGGAAATGCGGCCGCTGTCACAACTGTTTATGATGAAGTTCCCCAGCTGGACTTCCAAGAGCTAAAAATAAACAAAGATACCAACCTAAATCCGCGCTACACGTTTGAAAGCTTTATTATCGGCCCCTTTAATGAGCTGCCGCAAGCCGCCGCCTGGGCCGTGGCTCAAAACCCCGGACTCATCTACAACCCCCTATTTATCTACGGAGGAGTGGGGCTCGGCAAAACTCACCTGCTGCAGTCCGTCGGCAACGAAGTTTTAAAAAGAAATCCTGCTAAGAAAGTCAGATACGTTTCTTCCGAAAAATTTGCCACCGGCATTATCAACTCGATCAGGAACCGCGACGTTGAAAAGTTCAAATCGGCATATAAAGATATCGACGTTTTAATCATCGACGATATCCAATTTTTGTCCGGCAAGGAAAAAACCCAGGAAGAGTTTTTTCATATCTTCAATACTCTTTACGAAAAAAATAAGCAAATTATCATCTCTTCCGACCGGCCGCCCAAGGCAATTTCCGCCCTGGAAGAAAGGCTGCGGTCCCGCTTTGAAGGGGGGATGATCGCCGATATCAGCTTACCCGACTTTGAAACCAGGGTGGCCATTTTAAAAACAAAACTCCAAGAGAAAAAAGCCAATTTTTCCGACGAAATCTTAGAGTTTATCGCCGCCAACATCCAATCCAATATCCGAGAATTGGAAGGCGCGCTTAATAGGTTAATCGCTTATCAAAAATTAAACAATCAGAATCCGTCTTTAGCTGTGGCTGAAACTCTCTTAAAAAGCGTCATCTTTTCTCCTAAAAAAGTGACCAACCCCGAAAAAATTATCCAGGCGGTATCTGCTTTTTACAGCATGAAAGAACGGGAAATTTTGACCGCCTCCAGAAAAAAAGAGATCGTCAAGCCCCGCCAGGTCGCCATGTTCCTTTTAAGGGAAGAGTTAAAAAGCTCCTTCCCATTTATCGGCAGAAAATTCGGCGGCAAGGACCATACCACAGCCATCCACGCGTATAATAAAATATCAAAAGAGGCCGAATCCAACGAAAATCTGACTGAGGAAATCAACTTAATAAAAGAGCAGATTTACCGTTTGTAAATTGTGGGTAAGTTTTGAAACAAGAATATTTATTATTTATCAAAACAATTTTAACTAATTATCAACAACCTTTCCCCAATAAAATTAGGAGATAAAATATAATAATCCACACCACTAATAACAACTATGAAAATAATAATATTAAAAGAAAATTTAAATAACGGATTAAATATTATCGGAAGGATTACGGGAAAAAATCTAACCTTGCCTATTTTAAATAATATTTTAATTGAAACCGAGAAAAGTTTTATCAACCTTTCTTCGACCGATTTGGAGTTGGGTATAAAATATTGGCTGCTGGCAAAAATAGAAAAAGAGGGGAAAATCACAGTTCCTTCTAAAATTTTAACTGGTTTTATCGGGTTATTACCTAATAAAAAATTAACCCTCGAAGTAAAAAACCAGACATTATTCATCGACTGCGACGATCAAAGTACTCAAATTAAAGGGCTGGATGCTCAAGATTATCCTATTATCCCGACGATTAACGACGAAAATTTTATTAGTTTAGATATCGCCTCTTTTTGCGAGGGGCTATCGCAAGTAGTGGATTTTGCGGCGATAAACCAGGCTCGTCCGGAACTATCAGGGGTGTACCTATCTTTCCAAAAAGATCGGGTTCAGTTAACCGCTACCGACAGCGTGAGGCTGGCCGAAAAAACGGTCTTTTTGAAAGAAAAAACAGAAAGAAACCTGTCTTTTATTCTGCCTCAAAAAACTACCCGCGAAATTATTAATATTTTTACGGGACAAAAAGGGCGGTTGACGCTGCACTCGTCGCCGAACCAGGTTTTATTCGAATATCCGATGCAAGAAACCAACCACCCTCAAATACAGGTGGTTTCCCGGCTGGTTGAGGGAGAATACCCCGACTATCAGGGGATTATTCCAAAAAAATATGATGCGCAAATTACTTTAATTAAAAATGATTTTCTGAACCAGGTGAAAACGGCGAGTATTTTCAGCGGGAAGAGCAATGAGATTAAAATAAAAATCACCCCCAAAAAAGAGGGCATCGAGATATTGTCGCAAAACCCGGAATTAGGAGAAAATAAAAGCTTTCTGCCCGCAAAAATTATTTACGGCCAAGAAAAAACCCAAGAAATGGTAGTTAATTTTAATTACCGATTCCTTCTCGACGGGCTTTTAAATATCAAAAATTCCCAGGTGATTTTCGAGCTCAATGGAGAGGACGGTCCCGCGGCTTTAAAGCCGGCGGAAGACTCGACGTATATTTACGTTGTGATGCCGATTAAAACTACTTAACTGCCGGCCAATTTTCTCTTCCGGCCTGCCAATTGATATATTGGGGGTTATTTTCTTCGAGGGCGTTTTCCTCCTTTAAAATTAATCCGTCGGTTCCGGTGGCATATTTTATTTCCTGGAAGGCTTTGTCACCCGGATAAGCAACCAGAGCTTTTTTTATAAAATTATTCCAAATGGGGCCGGCCAGAACTACGCCAGGCTCTTTATTCATTAATTCTCCGTTATTGTTGCCCACCCAGACGCCCACGGCGACAGAAGGCGTATAGCCAATAGTCCAGCCGTCTTTAAACTCCTGGGTGGTGCCCGTTTTTACGGCAATTTGGTAGCCGGGGATATTCAAAACAGAATACCTGCCGAAGACCGGAACTTTTGCCTCGTTGTCAGAGAGAATGCTGTTAATCATATTGGCGATATCGGCTTCCAAGACTCTTTGCGGAGTCTTTTTATTTTCTTCGATAATATTGCCTTCAGAGTCTTCGATTTTTAGAATCGAGATTGGGGGCGATTTCAAGCCGTTATTAGCGAAAACGCCGTAGGCTGAAGTCAGGTCTAAAAGCTTTACCTCGCCTCCCCCTAAAACCAAACTCAAGCCGTACCAAGAAAGAGGCTGCTCTAAAGTGGTTATCCCGCAAGCTTGAGCTGTTTCGATAGTCTCTTTTACCCCGGCGAAATAAAGGGTTTTTACTGCAGGAATATTGATAGATTGGGCCAAGGCGTTGCGGAGAGTCATGGGCCCGCGGAAATTGCCGTCGTAGTTTGCCGGGTGGTAGCAATCCATTCCGTATTCGTCTTTTTCTTCGGTGGCCGTTGAGGTGCAGTTCGGGTTGAATTCCGTTTTGACATCCCAAAAAACCGTTTCGGGAGTCAGCCCTTTTTCAAAAGCCGTAGCGTAAGCAAAGGGCTTAAAGGCGCTCCCTGGCTGCCTTTCTCCCAAGGTGGCTATATCGAATTTCGGGTCGAAGAGGCACCCTTTTTCAGTTCCCGAGCAGCCTTCGGGGACAGACGAAGTCGCATACCAGTTAGCCGATCCGACCATGGCTAGGATTTCTCCGGTTTGCGGGCTGACCGCCACCAAAGATGCGTTATAAGCGTTGTAGGCTTGGTTCGTTTTTACTCCTTCCCGCACAATTTTTTCAGCTTCTTGCTGCAAGCTCCAGTCCAGGGTCGTATAAACCTTTAACCCTTTTTCTTTCAGGAAATAGTCCGAGTAATTTTCCTCGAGGTACTTTTTAACATAAAGCACGAAGTGAGGAGCTTTAATGGATTGCCCAATGCCGGTGAAGCTCAGAATTTCTTTTTTTGCCTCATCGGCTTGCTCTTGGGAAATATAACCTTCTTTTGCCATGCGGTCTAAAACGTAATTTTTTCTATCGTAAAGATCGTCAATATTCGAGCCGTAAGGAGACAGCCTGCTGGGCCCCTGGATCAACGAGGCGATGATTGCGACTTGGGCTAAAGAAAGATCTGAGGCCGGTTTATTGAAATACGTTTGGCTCGCAGCTTCTACGCCGTAGGAGTTGGATCCCAGAGGAATTTGATTAAGATAAAATTCCAGAATTTGGTCTTTAGAATAACGTCTTTCCAGTTCGATAGTTAAAATAATTTCTTTTACCTTGCGCTGGATGGTTTTGTCTAAGGTTAAAAAAGTAGATCTGATTAATTGTTGGGAGATCGTCGATCCGCCCGTGGCTAATAGCTTGCCGCTGGAAAGGTTGTTGATGGCGGAACGGATTACTCCTTTGATGTCTATGCCGAAATGATGATAAAAATTAGCGTCTTCGGCCGACAAGACAGCTTGCTTCAGATGATCGGGGACCTGGCTTAAAGGGATAACCGTTCTCTTTTCTTCGTCATAAATTTGGTACAGAACTGTTTTTCCTTCTCGGTCATAGATTTTTGTCGGCAGAACGAAAGACCTTTCAGTGAAAACTTCCGGCCGGGGAAGGTCTTTAGCGTAGTAAATAAATAAAAATAAAAAACAGAAAGCAGAAAATAAAAAACAAAAGCCTAAAAATTTCAAAACTGCTTTACGACGATGTCTTTTTTTCGCCATATTTCTATGATAGCATAAAATAAGGCCATGAAAATTGATACTGATTCTAAGAAAATCGAAGAAATCTTAACAAGAGGCGTAGCAAATATCTATCCGAACCGCCAGGCGCTGGAAGAGATTTTGTCATCTGGTAAAAAACTCAGGATTTACAATGGTATTGATCCTACAGGGAAGCTTCATTTAGGGCATCTGGTTATTATGAGAAAATTACGTCAATTCCAAGATTTGGGGCATGAAATTATTGTCTTAATTGGCGATTTTACCGCAACAATTGGCGATCCGACGGACAAAATGGCGGCAAGAAAACCCCTGACGCATGAGCAGGTTTTTAAAAACGCCAAAGATTATAAAAAACAGATTACCAAAATTCTTGATGCTAAAAAAGCCAATTTAAAGTTTCTTTATAACGGAAAATGGATTAATAAACTAAAGCCGCAAGACATGCTTGGATTAGCTTCACATTTCACAGTCGCTCGTCTATTGGAAAGAGACATGTTTCAAGAAAGAATAAAACAAGGCAAAGATATTCGTGTTCACGAATTCTTATACCCCATTTTCCAGGCATATGACAGTCTGGCGATGGATGTCGATTTGGAGGTAGGCGGAAACGATCAGACTTTTAATATGCTTGTCGGCCGGGATTTAATGAAAGAGAAAAAAGGTAAAGAAAAGTTCGTGATGGGGTTAAAACTACTGACGGATCCTAGCGGCAAGAAAATGGGCAAAACCGAAGGGAATATGGTTAATTTGGATGAAAAACCTAATGAAATTTTTGGTAAAATTATGTCCTGGCCCGATTCTCTCCTCGAGGCTGGCTTTGAGCTTTTCACCGACGTTTCTTCAGCCGAGGCGAAGAAAATTTTAACAAAACCGCGGGAAGCGAAAGCTATGCTGGCGCGGGAACTGGTCAATATCTGTTATGGGAAAGAAGCTGGATTTTTAACTGAGAAGGAGTTTAATAAGGTTTTCCGTGATAAAGAGTTGCCCTCAATTTTGCCTGAGGTTTCGATTGAAGAGGGTGACATAAAAATCCTTGATCTGCTGGTTAGAATAAATATGGCTTCATCTAAATCTGAAGCGAGAAGGCTAGTTGAGCAGGGAGGAGTGGAAATAGATGGTAAAATCGAAAATTATCGACACGGATTTATTAAAATAAAAAAAGGACAGATTATTCGGGTAGGAAAAAGGAAATTTGTTAAAATTGTCTAACAAAAACGCCCCCGCTTAAGCGGGGACGTTTTTATTGTTTACTCTGTAAAATCGTCTCCTTCGTCATCAGTAATTTCTTCAGTTCCGTCGGCTCCTTCTTCCTTCTCTTCTTCCTCTTCTTCAGGGTCGTCTTCATAAACGAAAGGATTCGAATTTTTTTCGTAAGCCATGTTCAGTTTTTTATTTTTTCAACAATAATCGACCTTTGTTCCTTTCTATATAGGGTATTATATGGTTTCAAAGACTCTTGTCAAGGGTCAAGCGTTTCTGGCAAAGACATAGGTAAGAGCAATAGCTAAGGCGTCAGCCGCATCGTCGGACTTATGAAGGTCTTTTAAACCGAAGATCGCTTTAATTCTTTTTTGCACCTGACTTTTCTCGGCTTTGCCCGAACCGGCAATCAACATTTTAACTTGAGGAGGGGTGAATTCGTGGACCGGGATGTTCTTTTTAGCCGCAGTCAATAATATTACTCCTTTGGCCTGGCTTACCGGCATAGCGGTTTTTAAGTTTTTAAAAAAATAAAGATTTTCCACAACCATTATCTTCGGCTGGTGCTCTTTCAAAATTTTTGAGAGTTCGTTGTTGATTTTTTTTAAGCGCTGGGGCATTGCCATCTCGGGGCTTGTTTTAATCGAGCCGTAGCCTAGGCATTTAAAATTGCCATTGGTTTTACTATTCAGGTTTTTCGCCAAAATAACGCCATAGCCCGTCGTGGCCGTGCCCGGATCGATGCCTAAAATTATCATATAGATTTACTCCTTGAAATTAGAATATATTTCTTGGACGTCGTCGCTGCCGTCGAGAGCTTCGAAAAGCCTTTCGCAGGCCTTTTTATCCGCTTCACTGATGGCGATGTTTTCTTTTGCCGCCCAAACAATAGCAGCACTTTCAATCTTCAAACCCCTTTCCTCCAGCCCCTTTTTTACTTTCTCAATTTCTTCGGGCTTGGTATAGACGTCCAGTAAACCTTGTGAGAGAACAACATCATCGGCGCCAGCTTCAATAGCGGCCAATTCCGCCTCCTCTTTATTTTCGCTGCTTACGGTAATTTCTCCCTTTCGGTTAAACATCCACTGCACCCCTCCTTCACCGACAATTTTACCGCCGTTTTGGTTTAAAATTTGCCTTATTTCGTTAAACGTTCTGTTTTTATTGTCGGTAATGCCTTCAATCATAATAGCCACTCCGCCCGGGCCGTAACCCTCAAAAAGCACTGTCTCTAAGGCACCCCCTTCCAACTCACCCGTTCCCTTTTTGACGGCTCGTTCGATATTGTCGGCAGGCATATTAAAAGAACGGGCTTTTTCGATAACCATTCTTAATTTAGCGTTAAAGGTAACGTCGTTGCCGCCCTCTTTAGCTGTCATAGATATCTCTCTGGCTAGTTTAGAAAAGGCCTGACCTTTTTTGGCGTCAGCCGCTCCTTTTTTGAATTTAATTGTTTTCCAATGAGAATGTCCCGACATGTTTTTTTTATCGTAGCCTATTTTAACCCTTTTTTCAATATTAAAATCGTCGCTCCTGAAAAAATAGCCAGCACTCCGGCAATTAATAAAAAGAAGGATGTTTTTTGGACAGGTGAATCAATTGCAGCTTCAAAAACTTCTGGCGCCGGAAGAGTCGTCTCCTTGGGCGCAGGCAAAGATGATGGAGGAGAGGCCTCCTCTATGATGGAGGTCTCTCCTCCATCAATCCAAGCTAATCCCTGCGTTTTAATATCTTGAATTCTTGCGTCGCCGATGCCTTTTATTCTTGCAAGGTCGTCTAAAGAAGAGAATGGCCTTAAGGAAATTAATTCTAATGCCCTCTTTTCCCCGATATGGATGATTTTGATCAAATCTTCTATGGGTGCGTTATTAATGTCTACTATTTCCGCCGCAGCAACAAAATTGGTTGCCAATAAGTGAAAAATTATGACAAAAGTAGCGGCCCTTGACATTTTCTTCATAATAGACTATAATAGAGCATTGAAATAGTTCCAGATCTGGGGGCAGGAGTGTCTCTTAGTTCGGACAGCTTGGCGCGAGCGAAGCTGTTCCTCGGAGAAATTCTAAACTTTAAGTTCCCAAGCTAGAGCGCCCCCAGATCCGGGGCTATTTTTTTATTCCTCGCCAGCCACCCTTTCGACTTCTTCGATCGTGGTGACACCCTTTAAGACCTTCATAAGCCCGTCTTCTCTTATGGTAGTCATGCCTCTTTTGATTGCCTTTTCTTTCAAGGCAGCGATTGACGGGGAGGTTAAAATAAATTTTTCCATTTCGTCATCGATCAAAAAGGCTTCAAAAATTCCCACCCTGCCCTTATAACCGGTGCCGTTGCATTCATTACATCCCTTTATTTGAGGGATTTTTATGTTTTTGGGGACGTTTTTTATTCCTTCTTTTATTTTTCGTAATTCTTCCGGCGAAGGAGTTTTCAGGGTTCCGCATTTTTTACAAACTTCCCTTACCAGTCTTTGAGCCACAGCTAAGTTTATCGCCGGGCCGATATTTGAAGGATTAGCTCCGAGGCTGATTAATCTTGCAATGGTGCCGGCGGCGTCATTCGTGTGAAGCGTGGTGAAAACTAGGTGCCCTGTCAAAGAAGCTTGAAGGGCCGTATTCACGGTCTCCAGATCCCTAATTTCGCCCACTAAGATAACATCGGGGTCCTGCCTCATGATTGACTTGAGCCCCGAAGCAAAATCATATTCTTTGCCTTTTACTTGGGTTTGAGAAATGCCCGGCAAATGATACTCAATCGGGTCTTCAATGGTAATGACTTTAATTTCCGGTTTTTGGACCTCTTTCAAAAAAGCATAAAGAGTGGTGGTTTTTCCGGAACCGGTGGGACCCGTTACGATAATCATGCCGTTCGGCTTTTTAATTTCTTTCCTAAAAAGATCAAGCAGTTCTTTCCTCAATCCTAAATCCTCTAAGCTGATCAGGTTTTTCGGGTTTAAAACCCTGAGAACAAGCGTTTCGCCGTTTTCGGAAGGCAGGGTGGAAACTCTGACTTCAATTAAGGACTCGGTTTTTTTAATCGAAGAAAACAATATCGAAAAGCGGCCGTCTTGAGGCCTGTCTGAAATATTCATTTTGATTTTCGCGAGCAATTTAATGCGCGAAAGCACGTTTTGATAAGCCGCTTTGTCTAATTCGGCGACGTCTTGCAGGACGCCGTCAATCCTAATCCTGATTTTTGATTTTTCCTCTCCAGGTTCGATATGGATGTCGGAAGCATCCAGGTCCACCGCTCCGCCAAAGATAACATCCAATAAGTCGGTGATATTTAAACTCGAAGTTTTTTCGACTCTTTCTTTAAATTCGGAAAGACTTTTTATGCCCCAAGAAGAGGCTTTTATTTCACCGCTAATGGTTTCCATGATGTTTTATTGTTAATTTTTATAAAAATTAAACAACCCTCAAAAAGCTTTCTTTGGCCGAATCCAGGTCCGGTTTTTTAATTACAAACAGGGCGCCGTCTCCCTTTGAGACGCCATCATATTCTTGCAGGATTTTTTCGGCAAGACCCTTTTTCGTAGAATAAAACAGCCCCTTAATAATAGCCGGCGAAGCGTGGCTCTCCCACAGAATCAGGAAATTAGGCAGATATCGGAAATTAAATTTCAGCCCTTCCACAGCAAAACCAAGGTCTTTGGAGGTTGCTTGGCATTCCTTGAAGTCTTTTTCGGTTAAAGAGGCCGAGTATAATTCTTTCTGTTCGTTAAAACTCAGTTTTTCCAGGATTCTTCCTAAGAGATTAATTTGAGAAACATTTTTTTGTTTATAAAGATGCTGGATGATTTTTTGGTGGTTGCCGCCTCTTTCAATCAAAAAAGCAGATGTTTCAAAGGTTTTCGGCATGGTCTTCGGGTCGCGGAAATTCTGGCTGGCGCAAATAACGCCGGTTAGAAGATTGGTAGCGATATTTTCGTCCAAAAAAGCCTCGTCTTCCGACTCCATAAATCTGATAAGATTGGTGAGAATTTCGGCCGAAGAAGAAGTAAGGTATACCAAATTTACTTCGCCGAATTTTTCGTTGGAGGGGTGGTTGTCAATGTTTAAAATGGGAGTTTCGGTCAAAAAACGGGAATTTTGTTCAAAAAAATTTTCTATTTCATTCAGGGATTTTATGCCGATAGTCACCAAAAGGTTTAAGGGCTGGGTTATCACGGGAAAAGAAACGTCTTTAGGGCTTAATTCTCCTTTGTTTACGGTAAGATAAATCTTTAGATCATTGTTGCCTTTTTCATAACGCATTTTCGATATTTCTTTGCCAGCGGCATTAACGGAGATGACAAAGTCCCCGTCGGTTTTATAATGCCAGCCGTTCAGGAACTTGAACTTCTCCGGCACTTCATCGATTAGAACGTTTACATTTTTTCCTATTTTTTTTAAAGTGGAAAAAAGCGCTAAAGAACTAGCAAGAGTATCGCCGTCTGTCTCCCGAGGTGGTAGAATTAAGATGCTTTGAGATCTCTCTATAAGATTTTTTGCTTGGGTGAAGTCTTCCATGGTATTTGATTAATTAAAATTAACCCAAATTGAAAAAAGAGTCAATCACTAAAAGCCCGCTTCAAACCCAAAAATTAGGGGGAATGCTCGCCAAAAAGCTTTTAAAAAATCGCCCGAAAAACAGAGCGGTTGCGGTTGGGTTGCGAGGCGATTTGGGCGGGGGAAAAACTACTTTCTTACAGGGCTTTGCCAAAGGGCTCGGATTAAAAGGGAGGGTTTTAAGCCCGACCTTTATTATTATGCGAAGGCAGGGCAATTTCTACCACATTGATGCCTATCGTCTCCGAAAAACACAAGAATTATTATCTTTGGGTTTTAAGGAGATTGTTTCTGTTCCTAAAAACGTTATAGTTATTGAATGGGCAGACAGGGTTTGTCAAATCATGCCCAAAAACACTATCTGGATTGATTTTAAATTTATCAGCAAAAATGAAAGAAAAATCACGATTAATTATTTTTGACAGCAACTCGGTGATCCACCGCGCCTATCATGCTTTGCCGCCCCTAACCACCAAAGGAGGGGAAGTAGTGGGGGCTGTTTACGGTTTTTTGTTAGTCTTTTTAAAAGCCATTAAAGAGTTTCAGCCAGACTTTGTGGCCGCTTGCTTTGATGTGAAAGGTCCGACTTTCAGGCACGAAAAATACGCTCAATACAAAGCAATGAGGCCCAAGGCCCCTCCGGAACTTTATTTACAGATCCCGATGGTAAAGGATGTTTTAAAAAACTTCGGCGTGATTGTTTACGAAAAGCAGGGTTTTGAAGGAGACGACTTAATCGGCACCATTGCCAAAGTTGCTTCGCAAGAAGACGTCGAAACAGTTATCATCAGCGGCGATTCGGACAATCTTCAGCTCATTGACGACAAAACGAAAGTTTATGCGCTAAGAAAAGGCGTCAAAGACACTGTTTTATACGATGAAAAATTAGTGGTTGAAAAATATCAAGGATTAAAACCAAAACAATTAATTGATTACCGCGCCTTGCGGGGCGATGCGACCGATAATATTCCAGGGGTAAAAGGGGTGGGGGAAAAGACAGCGACTGACCTTTTGCAAAGATTCGGCAGTCTTGAGAATATTTACCAGAAATTAGACGAAATTAAACCAAAAACGAAAGAGCTTCTTTTACAACACAAAGAAGACGCTTTCGCCAGCAAGGATTTAGCTACGATCATTCAAGACGTGCCGATGGATTTTAACCTGCAGGATTGCCGCTGGTCGAATTACGATAAATCAAAAGCCACTCAATCCATGGAATCCTTCGGCTTCCACAGCCTTATCCCCCGTCTCCCCTAATTTATTGAACACCCGAGGTTCAGTAAATGTGGGACTTCGTAAATCCCACAATCGCCAAGGGGACGGTTTTTTGTTATGATAATATATTATGCCCGAGTTACCAGAGGTAGAAACAATTAGGCGGCAGTTGCAGGGAAAAATCGTTGGCAAGAAGCTGGACGGCAAAAAGATTGTCGGCGTGCGGCGGCGCGCCAAGATTCTGATTATCGATTTTGGAGACGGTTCAAGTTTAACTTTCCATTTAAAATTGACTGGCCAGCTGATTTTTAACGGAGAGCCGTCAAAACACACTCGTCATATTTTTAAATTTGACGATGGCTCGTGTTTGATTTTTAACGATGTCCGCAAGTTTGGCTGGTGGAAGTACGTTAAAGACACAAAAACCATTGAGCAGGGTTTTGGTTCCGAGGCTCTGAAAATAAACTTAACCGAGTTAAGTAATCTTCTCAAAAAAAGGCCCAATGCTAAAATTAAACCGCTGTTGATGGACCAAAAAATTATTGCTGGTATTGGTAATATTTATTCGGACGAAATTTTATTCGCCGCCAGGGTCCAGCCCTTGCGCCGGGTTAAAACCTTAACGCCCGAAGAAATTAGATTGATCTGGATGAACATCGGGAAAATACTTAAATCGGCAATTAAAAATCGCGGTACTTCGGAAAATACCTATCTTGACGCCATGGGCAAGAAGGGCGATTATTTAAAATATCTTAAAGTTTACCGCAAGGAAGGGCAAAAATGTCCGCGATGCGGAGGAGTAGTAAAAAGAATTAAAATCGGCTCCAGGTCCGCTCACTTCTGCCCCAAATGCCAGCGCTAAAAACATGATTATTTTTCTTTACGGAGAAGATACCTACCGGTCGCGCAAGAAACTGGAAGAGATTGTTGCTCATTACAAGGAAATCCACAAAAGCGGGTTGAATTTGAGATATTTCGACGGGCAAAAGACGGACCTAGGGGAAATTAAAAGCGAACTGCAAACAGTCTCAATGTTTAAAGAGAAGAAACTTTTTATTTTAACAGACGCTTTTTCTAATAAAGAATTGAAAGAGGGCTTTCTTAAGGAACGCAAATGGCTTGTTGATTCAGACAATGTTGTTTTATTTTACGAAAAACAGGGGAGTTTTTCTAAAGATCCCTTTTTTACTTTTTTAAAGAAACATGCCCAAACTCAGGAGTTTGAACTATTAGACGGGCCGAAAACCAGGAGTTGGCTGAAAAACGAGTTTGAAAAATCGAAGATCAGGATAGGTCCGATGGTTTTGGAAGCGATGCTAAGCTGTGCCGGCAATGATCTTTGGCAACTCTCCAACGATGTCGGGAAGCTCGTCGCTTTTAAGGGCGGCAGAGAAGTGGAATTAAAGGACGTAAGAGCTCTTGTAAAGCCCAAAATTGAAACAGATATTTTTAAAACGATCGACGCCATCGCCCTCAAAAATAAAAAACAAGCGTTAAACTTGTTGCACAAGCATTTGGAAAAGGGGGATAGTCCCCTCTATCTATTGTCAATGATTAATTTTCAGTTCAGGAATATTCTAGGGGTAAAAGATCTTATTGAACGCGGCCAGCCTTTATCGAAGTCCGGGTTGAGCCCTTTTTTGGCCAGAAAAGGCTATGAACAGGCGAGAAAGTTTACTTACGATGAATTAAAAAAAATCTACCAGAAGATTTTTTTGGTAGACCACAGTATCAAAACAGGAAAGATTGATCCGCAAGCAGCGCTAGATCTTTTAATCGCCGAGTTATAGTATTACAACGACTTACTGATGAGCTTGGTGATTCGGGATTTCCTTCGGGAAGCGTTATTCTTTTTGATTGTGCCGACTTTAGCGGCTTTGTCTAAAATCTGATAAATATCGGGCAAAAGATTTTTGGCTTCTTTCGCTTTTTTTTCAGCAACTAAAACTCTTGCCTCTTTAATGAGGCTTTTTATTTTGCGTTCGTAAGAATCGTTTATCTTTTTGCGCTTGATGCTCTGGCGCAGCGCCTTTTTCGCAGCATTTTTAATCGGCATATATATTTCTATTTACTACGATATAATATAGCATAAGCAGATTTTTTGTAAACCACCAAAGAGGGCGGTTGCCCGAGACTTATTTCTTTGCTATAAGGAAAATAAACCGTACATTACAAATAAGGAAGGAGGAATCTGACATTGAAGATACTTTTAATCTCTCCGCAATATCCAGACACCACTTTTTGGGGTTTTAAACGCTCTCTGAAAATAGTCTTGAGGGGAGCGGTTCACCCTCCCCTGGGACTCTTAACCGTCGCTTCCATGCTTCCGTCGGATTGGGAAAAAAGGCTGATAGACATGAACATAACTCGCCTGACCGACAAAGATCTTGAATGGGCCGATTATGTGTTTATCAGCGCCATGGTGGTCCAGCGGGAATCAGTCATGGAAATCATTAAAAGGTGTAAAGAATTGAACACAAGAATGGTCGCCGGCGGACCGCTTTTTACCAGCGAATCAGAAAAATTTGGAGAAGTCAACCACTTAGTGCTTAATGAAGCTGAGATAACATTGCCGTCTTTTTTGGAAGATTTAAAGAAAGGCTGCGCCAAACATATTTATACATCAGAAGAGCGGCCGGATGTTGATACAACGCCGATTCCGGCGTGGTATCTCCTGAATACCCAAAAATATGTTTCAATGAGCGTACAGTACTCTCGGGGGTGTCCCTTTGATTGCGAATTTTGTGACATAGTCGTATTATTCGGTCATAAGATACGGACTAAAAGCAGGGATCGGTTCTTGGCTGAACTGGAGGCATTATATAATCGCGGTTGGCGGGCTGCCGTGTTTGTTGTAGACGATAACTTTATTGGTAATAAAAAGCAGCTGAAAGAAGAAATTTTACCAGCAATCATCGATTGGCAAAAGGAAAAAAAGTATCCTTTTACTTTGTCCACGCAAGTGTCCATTAATTTTGCTGACGACGAAGAGTTGATGCGATTAATGTCTGAGGCAGGATTCGACAGAGTTTTTATCGGCATTGAGAGCCCGAACGAGGAGAGTTTGATTGAGTGCGGCAAGCGCCAAAATAAAGGCCGCGACCTAATTGCCGAGATTCATAAAATTCAACAACATGGCTTCGATGTTCAGGGAGGATTTATTTTAGGATTTGATAAAGATCCCGATTCCGTCTTCCAAGATCAGATAGATTTTATTGAGAAAAGCGGGATTGTTATGGCGATGGTCGGTTTATTAAATGCGCCGCGCGGCACTAAACTCCACAAGCGCCTGGGGGAAGAAAAACGTCTTGTCTTAGATGAAGATTTTTCCGGCGACAACACCGATCGCACTATAAACTTTATCCCTGCGATGGACAAAGAAAAGCTTTTCGACGGCTACAGGAAGGTTTTAAATACGATTTACTCGTCAAAAAAATATTACGCACGGATCAAAACGTTTTTAAAACAGTATAATCCTAGAAGACAAAAAAAGTTGTCTCGTCTCCAGTGGTGGAATATCCGAGCGTTTGTCAGATCAATGTGGTTCTTGGGCGTTATGGATAAGGAAAGAATGTATTATTGGAAGTTCTTTTTTTCTACCCTATTGAAACGTCCTCGTTCTTTTTCGATTTCGGTAGCTTTGACTATCCAAGGGCTTCATTTCCGGAAATTTGCAGAAAGGATTGATAAGTTAGGTCGTCTGCGGAAAAAATAAATAGACAAGCGAGAGTTTTATCAATCACTCTCGCTTTTTATTTTCTTTATCAAGTCTCGTATTTTAGCCGCTCTTTCGAAGTCTAGATTTTTAGCGGCAATATTCATTTCTTTTTCGAGCAGATTTTTGTCATGAACGAGCCAAAATTCGGCTGATATTTCGTCCTTTTTTGGCAGAAACGGCCAATCTTTTATCGCTTTGATGATTTGCTGCGGGGTTATTTTGTGTTCTTTGTTATATTTTTCCTGGATATTTCTCCTTCGCTTGATTTCAGCCACTGCCCTTTTAATCGAAGAAGTTTTCTTATCGGCGTACATAATCACGCGTCCTTCGATATGCCTAGCCGCCCGGCCCATTGTTTGGATTAAAGTGGTTTCGTTCCTTAAAAATCCTTCCTTATCGGCATCGAGGATTGCGACCAGGGCCACCTCCGGCAAATCCAGCCCTTCTCTCAGAAGATTAATTCCCACAAGGACATCGTATTTTCCTTTTCTTAGGTCTTGCAGGATATTCGGCCTTTCCAGGGTCTTAACTTCCGAGTGGAGATAATGCGTTTTGATTTTTTCTTCGGTCAAGTAGTCGGCTAAAGCCTCGGCCAGTCTTTTAGTTAGAGTGACGACGAGGGTTCTTTGATTTTTAGCGATTCTCTTTTTAATTTCTTGGGTCAAGTCTTTCACCTGGTTTTTTGTCGGACGGATTTCGATGGACGGCTCCAAAAGTCCGGTAGGCCTAATGAGTTGTTCGACGACGTTTTGCTTTTTGGCGTTTTCGATTTCATACGGGCCAGGAGTCGCCGAAACAAAAACGGTTTGGCCTACCATTTTTTCAAATTCCTCGAATTTCAGCGGCCGATTGTCTAAGGCTGAGGGCAGTCTGAAGCCATATTCAATTAAGGCCTCTTTTCTTGATCGGTCGGTGTTATACATGGCGTGAAGTTGGGGCACGGTCATGTGCGACTCATCGATGATGGTTAAAAAATCCTTCGGATAGTAGTTTAATAGGGCGAACGGCGGCTCGCCGGGTTTTCTGAACTCCAGGTGACTGGAATAATTTTCAATGCCGTAGCAGTACCCAGTTTCCTTTAACATCTCCATATCGTAATTGGTGCGCTGTTCCAATCTTTGGGCTTCAAGTAGTTTGCCGTGTTTTTTTAATTCCTTAAGCTGGTTTTGCAATTCCAGCTTTATGTTTCCGATGGCGATGTCGATTTTTTCTTGGGGAGTCACCCAGAACTGCGCCGGGAATATTTTACAGGTGGGACTGACTACTTTATCGCCATCGAGTTCTATTTTGAGCACTTTTTTTCCCGTGACCAAATTAATTTCAACAACATCGCCTCTTATCCTGAAAGAGCCCGGCTTAAAATCGAAATCTTTTCGTTGGTACTGGAGCGCGGTTAAATTAGCGATCAAATCTCTTCTTTTGATTTTCTGGCCCTGTTCCAGCGTTAATGCAACTTTTTGATAGTTTTGAGGCGAGCCGATATTATAGATGCACGAAATCGAGGCCACGATAATCACATCGTTCCTGCTTAAAAGGTCCTGGGTGGTTGCGTGCCTCAATCTGTCGATCTCCTCGTTGATTCTGGCGTCTTTTTCGATATAGGTGTCGGTTTGTGGGATATAGGCCTCGGGCTGGTAATAGTCGTAATATGAAACGAAATAGTGGACGGCGTTTTCCGGGAAAAACTCTTTGAATTCTTGGTAAAGCTGCGCAGCTAAGGTTTTATTGTGAGAAATAATCAACGTTGGCTTTTGTGTTTTTTCAATCACTTTGGCCATAGTGAACGTTTTGCCGCTCCCCGTCACGCCTAAAAGAACCTGGTTTTTTACGCCAGTTTTTAGGTTTTTCACCAATTGGTCGATTGCCTGGGGCTGGTCGCCTGTAGGAGCGAATTTAGAAACAAGCTTGAACATAACTTGTTAATTTTACTCCAATTTCGTTCGTTATTCAAGCTTGACTTTTAATAACAAATATGTTACACTCGCTGATAGTACATTTCAGCAAATATAGAGGAAGGAGAAGAAAAATTGAAGAAAATCAGAATTCTGGTCGGCGTCGTTCTGGCGACTTTAACGGACATTGGGACAGGCATTATTATTTTTCACCTTATGGGGAAGGCGTTCAATTACGAACTCCCGATTTACTTTTACTTGGTTGGTATTCTTTTTTCCCTCCTACCCGATTCAGATCTTTTATTAATAAAGATCGGGTTGGTTAAGGATCACCATCAGTTTCCTACCCATTATCCTTTAATATCTATACCGGTGATTTGTCTTTTTATGTTCGGTATCGTCATGATTTATAAGGTCGCGTACCCCGGATTCTGGGTCAGCGTCGCAACCCTCTGCCTCTTCTTCCACTACATAGACGATACTTGGGGTAGAACTAGTGGTATAGGCTTGAGATGGCTCATGCCCTGGGGTAAGAAATATTATTCCTTTTGGCCCAGGCGCGTCTTAACAGAGAAAGAGATAAAAGAGGCAGAATTGCTTAGTCCGGAACAATGGGTCGAATATCATTATCTTAGATTAACACCAGAATTATTATTGGGCGTCGCCATGTTTTTAGTCGGCCTCGCCCTAGTTTTCCTCTGGTAAAAAAACGAAGAGCCTTTCTTCTAAAGATTGGCTCTTTTTGTTTTTCAGGTTAGAATTAATAAGCGATGAAAAGATTAATTAAAAAACTTATCCCCGGGTTTTTATTGAGTTGGTACCACTGGTGTCTGTCTTTTTTGGGAGCCTGTTTGTACCGTTTTCCCTCGAAAAATCTGAAAGTTATCGGGGTTACGGGCACCAACGGCAAAACGACGGTGGTGAGTTTCATTACCGAGATTTTAGAAGAGGCGGGTTTCAAGGTGGCGTCTTTGTCCGGTATTAAATTTAAAATTAGAGAGAAGGAGTGGCCCAATAAGTTAAAAATGACTATGCCGGGCCGCTTCAAAATCCAGAAGTTTTTCCGGCAGGCCGTTAGTGCTAAATGCCAGTATGCGGTTTTAGAGGCGACTTCGGAGGGTATCAAACAGCATCGCCATCGGTTTATCGATTTTGATACGGCGGTCTTCACTAATTTATCTTTAGAGCATATTGAGGCCCATAAAGGTTTTGAGAATTACAGAAAGGCCAAAGGGAAGCTTTTTCAGGCAGCTAAGAATATCCACATTATCAATATTGATGATAAAAATGCCGATTACTTTTTACAATTTTCTGCCAAGAAGAAAATTACTTACGGTTTGAGGCGAGGAGATGTAAATACTGAAAATACGAAATTTCAGCTCCGGCTCATCGGCGATTTTAATATTTATAATGCCTTGGCGGCGATTTCTGTCGGACTATCTCAAGGGGTTAGTTTAGAAATTTGTCAGCGAGCCGTAGAAAAAATCAAAGGCGTGCCCGGAAGAATGGAAGAAATAATATCTCAGCCGTTTAGAGTTATTGTCGATTATGCTTTCACGCCAAATGCTTTGGAAAAAGTTTATCAAACACTAACTAAAAACTATAAACTAAAAACTAATAAATTGATCTGCGTTTTGGGCGCTTGCGGCGGGGGGAGAGATAAATGGAAAAGGCCAGTTTTGGGCGAGATAGCCGCAAAACATTGTAATGAAGTAATTGTGACTAATGAAGATCCTTATGATGAAGATCCCGCAGAAATTATTAATCAGGTGGCAAAAGGCGTCGGCGGCAAAGCACAGAAGATATTAGATCGGAGAGAGGCAATTAAAAAATCCCTAGAAATAGCCAAACCGGGTGACGCGGTAGTAATCACCGGTAAGGGCTGCGAACCATGGATAGTTGAAGCCCGCGGCCGAAGAATCCCCTGGGATGATCGAGGAGTCGTCAAAGAAGAATACGGAAAATTAAATATTTAATTGTTGTACTTTTATAATCTTAAAACGAAGGAGGTATGGAATGAAATTATTCCGCAGAGAGACGGATGGCGCGGAAAGCTTATTCAGACTTTTCACTTCGGACTTAAAGATAAAAGAGTTTGATTTGAAAATTTTCGATAAAGGACAAATAAAGAAACATTTTGGCAAAGGGATGTACGAAATGTGGAAGGAATCTTTGGGGGTGCTTCACTGCCGGAAAATTATAATAATTTTTAATGAAAGAGAGATGAGAGTCAGCTGGCCATCTAATAATTATCCCGATCGATTGGTAATCAATATGGCTCGATCTCCGGAGAAAGGGCTTCTCCTTAGGGCAGAGAAAGAGTTGATGGAACTGTTGGAGTTAGATGATAAGGAGCTTTCGTAAAAAGGTCGCTTTCGATCAGGCGGCCTTTTACATTGACAATATATAAAAAGCCAGTCATAATACTTAATCATTATGACAAACTCATTAAACAAATATATCCGAAAGGAAAAAGCCCGGATCCGCCGAGAAGTTTTGGAAGTGAAAGATCAGCAAGAGGCGATTCAGATATTGTACAAAAAATATAAAACATTAAAACAAAATGACAATCCAGGAAATATACAACCTGGCGATAAATAAAAGCATTGACGCTGATTTCCGGGGGAGAGAAGGAGTCGAGAGGCTGTTAAATAGGAAAAAGGAAAAGTTTGAAAAATTGCCGCAGGACAAGAAAGATGAATTCGACAAAAATACTCTGGAAAACCCTTATTCCGATTCAAGGATCTTGCATATCGCCCAAGATCGAGAAATAAAAAGAGTTTTAGTCGGCATCGATATTGAGCCGGCCGAAATTTTATTAGCCAAAGAATTGAGCAATATTGATTTGATTATTTCTCATCATCCTTTAGGCAAGGCTCTGGCCAACTTGTCGGACGTGATGGAACTGCAATGCGACGCCCTGAACAAGTACGGCGTGCCTATTAATATTGCCGAAGGGCTGATGAAAGAAAGGATTTCGGAAGTCGCCCGAGGGGTGAATAGGGTGAATCATCAGCGGACGGTGGATGCGGCTAATCTCTTAGGTTTTAATTTGATGTGCTTACATACCGCCTGCGATAATCTGGCGGCGAAATTCCTGAAAGACAAAATTGAACAAGCGAATCCGGAAAGAGTCGAAGATTTATTAAAGCTACTGAAAGAAATACCAGAATATCGGGAAGCGATGAAAATAGGAGCGGGGCCTAAGACCTTTGCCGGTTCGGAAGAAAATCGTTGCGGCAAAATCGCTTTGACCGAACTTACCGGAGGGACAGAAGGGTCGCCGAAACTTTACGAAAAAATGGCCCAAGCGGGCATCGGCACGACCGTCGCCATGCACGTTTCAGAAGACAGTTTAAAAGAAGCCCAAGCCGCTAACCTTAATGTGGTTATCGCCGGGCACATTTCTTCCGATTCTTTGGGAGTAAATTTATTCTTAGATGAACTTGAAAAGCAGGGCCTAGAAATAATTCCTTGTTCCGGCCTTACTAGAGTTTCTCGCGTCAGTCGAGCTCTTTGACCATGTACGTTTTTTCTAATTTATAGCCCAGTTTCCGATAATAATCTCTAACACCAACGCCGGAAATAACGGCGATCCGCCAGCTGGCGTATTTTTTTGCAATCTTTTCCGCTTCAGCGACTAGTTTTTTACCCAATCCTTTATGTTGTGGTCCAAAAATGTTGGATTTCGGAAATCCAACAATCGGTTGAAGTTGTCCGTAGGTGTGAAGCTCGCGGATTATAGATTGATTATTGGCAACGCGTAGGCGCAGTAAGCTGTAGAGTTTGGTCCGGTTTTTATTTTCGTAGCTTAGAAATATTTCTCTGCCGCCCGAAGCCTGGTAATTTTGGCGGAATAAATATAATTTTTCTTTTGGGTCGTAATTTCCCTTTACTTCTCTACACCTGATACATTTGCAGCCGCCTGAAACCAATTGGCGCAGGTTGGAAATTTTGGCGGGACCCGCAGTAATGCTTTTTGAGGGGATGTCTCTCGTAATTCTTTGGATTCGGACATAATACGGGATGTTTTTTTTAATCGCTCTGACTAAATTTATTAATTGTTTTTCAGCGTATGGGCGGTAACTGCCTTTTCGCCAGATCTTAAAAAGCGGCGAACTTTTCAACAAAGCACAGGGATAAATTTTTAAGAGATCGGGCTGAAATCGAGAGTCGGCAAAAAGAGTCTTAAACATTTTAAGGTCGCGGGCCGGCGACGAGCCGTAAAGGTTGGGCATCATCTGATATAAAACCTTAAAACCAGCGTCTTTCAAAAGCCGTGTGGCCGAAATCGTTTCTTCAACGCTGTGTCCCCGCAAGTTTTTTTTCAAGACATCGTCGTAGATTGATTGGACTCCTAGTTCCACCATAGTGGCCCCTAGCTCTCTTAACCATTGTATTTCCGAAAGCGTAATAAAGTCGGGTCTTGTTTCGATGGATAAGCCGATAATGCGGTGTTTCGCCTTTTCGTTTTGGACATGCGATGTCTTCAAGGACATCGCATGTCTATTATTACAAGCATCAAAACACCTTTTGACGAACCATTCCTGATATTTTTGAGGGTAATAAGACCAGGTGCCGCCCACAACCCTCAACTCGATTTTGTCAGTGGGGTGGCCCTCGGCTTCCAGCATTTCAATGCGTTTTTTTGTTTGCAGATAGGGATCGTATTTTAATCTTTTAGCCCGTTCCACCGCCGGTTCGCCCGAAATATAGCTCTTAGGTATGCCTTTTTCTGTCGGACAATAAAGGCAGTTTCCTGAGCATCGATAGGGCTTGGTTAAAACTGAAATATTAACAATGCCCGAGAGCGAGCGGACGGGCCGAGTGCGCAGCAAAACAGCGATTTTTTCTGATTTTTTAATCATTCCTTTCCCGACCATTTCATGATAAGTTTTTAATAAGGCGATGTTGCTGGGGCACGGGATTCGATATTTTTTGGCAAACCGCCTTTTAAAAGACGACAAACTGTCCGGAGTTTTTACTCCCGACATTATTAATTCTTTAATTAATGGATCAAAGTTACGCACAATATTTACTCAAGAAGACTATTGAGAATTATAACCTGATTGCCGAGGACTTTTCAAGGACGCGCCGATACGTCTGGCCAGGCTTTGAGTTCTTAGCTCAATACGCAAAACCCAACGATAACGTACTAGATTTAGGTTGCGGCAACGGGAGGTTGCTCGATCTTTTACGGGACAAAAAAATTAATTATATTGGCATTGATAATTCTTCGGCCCTTATCGCCGCAGCCCAAAAAAGACATCCCGGGGCTGATTTTCGGGTGGGGGATGCCCTAAATCTGCCATTTAGCGATAATTATTTTGATATAATTTATAGTATTGCTGTTCTGCACCACATTCCTTCAGAAGAATTGCGAACTAAGTTTTTGGAAGAGGCGAAAAGAGTTTTAAAACCAGGCGGGATTTTAATCATAACGGTTTGGAATTTATGGCAGCGACGGGGTCTAAAATATAATTTAAAATATGCGGTTTTAAAGGTTTTAGGATTATCAAAACTCGATTTCAGAGATGTTTTCGTACCTTGGGCCAAAACTCGCCAGCGCTACTTCCATTGTTTTTCTCAAAAAGAGCTAAAAAGGTTAGTTGAAAGCGTTGGCTTCAATGTGGGGGAAATAGATATTTTGGAAAGTGCGGAGAAAAAAGGCAATAATATTTACCTCGTGGCTCAAAAGTAAAACTTGACAGAATAAGATATATGCGGTATAATTTAAACATAAAGGAGGTAGAAAGTTGGCTGTTAGAGTTAAAGAAGTTGGCGAGAAAAACAATATCGGAGTCAGGGTGGTACTGGTTTCCAACGAGACAGTGGGTATAGCGTTAGTGAGAAACGCGAACGGCAAAATAATTGAACCACCCCATTCTCGATTCCGAGAAGACGGACAACAAGTCCAGACATCCGACGATCTCGATATTCCAGACGGCGATTATAAACAGATGTTCTTTATGGCCGGCGGAATTCTCGGCAAAAAAAGAAGAAAGGCCCCAGCGAACTAATCCTCGGGGCCTTTTTCTTTTTACTGGAATATAAAAAGAGCAATGATTAACGGAACGAGAAGGTGGGAGGCCTGGTCAACGCCGAACCCGATGTACCTCAATAATTTTTCGTCACTTTCTTTGCGTATAAATGTTTTTACACCCCAGCTGATCCATTCGGCCCCTGCGCTGTCTATTAGGACATGTGATAGAAAAATCAGAAATAACCATTTAAGAGCAATACCAAACCATAAAAACAGGGGAATGTAGAATAAGGCGTAAAGAAAAGCGTGTAAAAAGATAAAATTGCCCGATCTCCACCTGTGCGTTAAAAAATCACCGAAACAATGTGTTAATGCGGCGCAATAAAGGAAGACCGCCATCTTATACCAGTCCATTTTTCCTCCTTTTAAAATAACCAACTTTAAGATACGATAAATTAGTATAGTTGAAGGTTGCCTTTTGGTCAAGGGCCCCTATAGCTTAATGGATAGAGTGCAGCCCTCCGAAGGCTGTGATCTCCGTTCGACTCGGAGTAGGGGCACAATTAATTTTTTATGCTAAAATATAAATATGAAGTTAAAGTATAAAATTGCGGTCAGCGGGGCAGCGGTTTTAACTCCTTGCGCCAAAAACATGAAAGAGACGGCCCGAGAACTTGGCCGGGAAATTGTCCGCAATGGCTGTATTTTAATAACCGGAGCAACCAGCGGCGTGCCATATTATGCAGCCCAGGGCGCAAATCACACTGGCGGAGTAAGCATCGGTTTTTCACCGGCGTCTTCCGAAATAGAGCATAAAAAAAGCTACAGATTGCCTTTGGACGAATTTGACGTCATGGTTTACACCGGTTTTGATTATTCGGGCAGAAATCTTTTGATGACAAGGGCCGCCGATGCGGTTATTGTGGCTTGCGGCCGCATGGGCACATTAAACGAGTTCACGATAGCTTATGAAGATAGAAAGCCGATCGGCATTTTGGTGGGATCGGGTGGTACGGCCGACTTGGTCAATTACATTTTAAAATATCCTCACAAAAAAAGGGGGCCTATTTTTTACGACACCGATCCTAAAAAACTAGTTCAAAAACTTGTTCGATATCTTAAAACAAAAAAGGTCGAAACATTTAAAAATTAATTAAAATACATTAACATGGCGGAAGAAGGAAAACTCATCGGAAAAATCAGCCACTATTTTGGAAATATTTCCGTAGCCGTGGTTGATTTGTCGGATACTTTCAAGGTCGGGGATACCATCAGAATCACCGGTGGAGAAACAGACTTCACCCAAACAGTGGCTTCCATGGAGGTCGACCATAAAAAAGTCGATTCGGCCAAAAAAGGGGACTCTGTCGGTTTCAAAGTTGACCAGAAAGTCCGAGACGGCTACAAGGTTTATAAAGTATAATAACAGATCAAAATGTTTTCTATTATTATAGCCGCCTTTGGTGGTGGTATTTTGCGAGGTTTGGTAGGCTTTATCAAACATCAATTTTCTTATAAGGATGTCAAATTTAGGCTTTCTTATTTTTTAGGCATGATGTTTGTTTCCGGAATTATTGGAATGGTTGCCACTTTGGCTATTAAAGAAATCGGCTTTACGCTTTTAGGTTCTTTCACTCCGGCGCTATCCTTTATTATTGGCTACGCCGGGGGAGACTTTATTGAAAATATTTATAAGATTATCATAAAAAAGTCGTCTTTCTACGAATAATTATGATTAAAAAAATTTTAGGGGTTGTCTTGATTATGATAGGTTTAGCCGTGATTTTTTACGGCCTATATTCTTCTTTTAATATTTTTACAGGTAAGGCTGCGGCTCCCGAAATTTTTCAGACACCTCCGGCGGGCAAAAGCGTTGAGTCTCAAGATATTCAGGCACAGCTGCAAAACATGATTTCAGAGCAGCTGAAAGGGATGTTGCCGGCAGATTCTATAGCTACCTTGCTTAATTTGATAAGCTGGTCAATTTTTGCCGGCATTTTAGTTTTTGCCGGAGCTCAGATCGCCGGGCTAGGTGTTAAATTGCTAAACTAAATGTTTAAACTTCTTAAGGCGGTTTCGGTTTTCGTCGGGACAATTATAGGTGCAGGAATTTTCGGGATTCCTTATGTCATTAATAAAAGCGGGATTGTGCCCGGTTTTTTTTATTTTTTGATTTTAGGAGGAGTTGTCCTTTTAATTCATCTATTTTTCGGCGAAGTATTTTTAAGGACGAAAGAATCCTGTCGTTTACCGGGGCTTGCGCAAAAATATCTAGGAGCTTGGGGTAAGATTTTAGTTATGATTTCGGTGGTCAGCGGTTTGACCGGAGCTCTTTTGGCCTATTTAATTTTGAGCGGTGATTTTCTAAGGATTTTGTTTTCGCCCTTTTTAAATTTATCTGCGGTCCAGCTTGCTATGATTTTTTGGGCGTTGATGTCTTATCTTATTTTTCGAGGGATTAAATTAATCGCCTCGATCGAATTCTTAACAAACATTATTTTCTTTTCAACGTCCGCTGTCGTTCTGTTTTTCTGCTTCTCGCTGTTTAATTTACAGAATTTGGCCATATTTAATTTTTCGAACGCTTTTTTGCCGTTCGGCGTCATTCTTTTTTCTTTAATCGGTTGGTCGGCGATTCCGGAGATTGTCGATTTTTTCAAAATCTCCCCCGAAAAGAAAAAATTAAAAAAGACAATGATTTTAGCGACAGTGGTTACCTTGCCTTTTTATCTGATTTTTACCTTGGCTATTTTGGGAGTAACCGGCGGAAGCATCAGTCAAGACACCCTTTCAAGCCTGGCGCCTTTTCTCAGCTCCAAGGTTATTTTTTTAGCGGTATTGGCCGCTTTAGTGACTTTAGCTGACTCTATTTTGGTCTTAGGCCTCCACCTGAAAAATACTTTTATTTACGACCTAAAGCTGTCTAATCGCTTGGCCACCCTTATCGCCTGTGGGTTGCCCTTTTTCTTGTTTTTAATAGGTTTCCGCGATTTTATCGGCACTATAGGTTTTGTCGGAACAGTTGTGGGCGTGATCGAAGGGGCAGCTATTATTTTAATTTTTAAGAGGGCTAAAAAACTGGGTAATCGCCAGCCCGAATACAGTTTGAAAGTTCCTTCCTTACTGTTATATTTATTAATAGCCATACTAATCTTAGGAGCAGTTTCCCAATTCCTTTTATGAGATTTATAGCCGATTTTCACTTACACTCAAAGTATTCCCGCGCTACTTCCAAAGATATGAATCTGGAAGGTATTGATAAGTGGGCAAAAATTAAGGGTTTGAAAGTTTTAGGTACGGGTGATTTTACGCATCCCGAATGGTTTAGGTCTCTTAAAGAAAAACTGGCGCCGGTCGAGCCAGGTCTTTATAAGCTGAAGCGCGAGGACGGGACGCGCTTCATCTTGACTTCAGAAATCAGCTGCATTTATACGAAAAACAATAAAGTGCGGAAGATCCATGTTTTGATTTTTGCTCCCTCATTAGAAGTAGTTGAAAAAATCAATGTGCACCTCAATCTTATCGGAAACATAAAATCGGACGGCCGGCCGATTCTAGGGTTGGATGTGAAAGAATTGGCTAAGATTGTTCTATCGGTATCGGAAGATTGTTTTATTGTGCCAGCACACTGTATGACGCCTTGGTTTTCTATTTTCGGCTCTAAATCCGGTTTCGATTCTATTGAAGAATGTTTTGAGGAATATTCAAAATATATTTATGCTGTTGAAACTGGCTTATCGGCGGATCCTAAAATGCTTTGGCGGATGCCCTGTTTGGATAAAATTACCCTTATTAGCAATTCCGACGCTCACAGTCCGCGGAAATTGGGGCGCGAAGCCAATGTTTTTAATACAGACTTGAGTTATGACGCAATCGTCAGTGTGATTAAAAATAAAGATCCTAGAAAATTTTTATACACCATTGAGTTTTTTCCGGAAGAGGGGAAATATCACTACGACGGGCATAGGACTTGCAAAATCAGCCTTGCCCCGCCCGAGTCAAAAAAATATAATAATATTTGTCCGACCTGCGGAAAACCTTTGACCATCGGCGTTATGAACCGGGTGGAAAGTTTGGCCGACCGGAAACAGGGCTCAGGAATGAATGGCGCTATTCCATTCAGGAGTTTGGTTCCTCTGGAGGAAATAATCGCCGAGAGTTTGGGCGTCGGCGCGGCCAGCAAACAAGTGGGCGTAGAATATAAGAATTTGATCGAAAAATTAGGCAGTGAATTCAATGTTTTATTGACTGCTACAAAACAAGACTTAGCTGGGGCGACTTCGCCGGAAATTGCAGAGGGGATTGCTCGGGTAAGGGAAGGAAAGGTCTCAATCACGCCGGGCTACGACGGAGTTTACGGCAAGGTCAGTATTTTTTCTGAAGGTGAACAAAAGAAATTATCCAAACAAGGGACATTAATATGATTGAAGAATATAAATTCGGCCATATCGTCGTTGACGGGAAAATTTACCGGCACGACATCGGCATTAATTGGGGAGGCGAAGTTTTCGATTGGCCGAGAACAGAATCCCATATTATTGACGCCGAAGACATTATTGACGCTTTAGAGCAAAATCCGGAAACAATTGTGATCGGCACGGGGGAGCAGGGTATGGCGCAAGTGACCGAGCGGGCGAAGCAAGAAATCCAGAACAGAGGCATAGAGCTTGTCATTGATAAAACAGAACAAGCGACGAGAACCTTCAATATCCGAAAAGAGGAATCGTTTGAAGAAGAAGGGGCGCAAGAAAAGGTTATTGGCCTTTTTCATTTAACCTGTTAAGATATTAATTGTTATATGGAAAAGAATAAAAAGATAACTAAAGAGATGACGATTGCCGAAGTTGTTGAGAATTTTCCCAAAGCAGTCCCAATCCTTATGGGGTTTGGTTTTTATTGTGCCGGCTGTCCGGCGGCCGAGAAAGAAACCATCGAGGATTTGGCTAAAAACAATCAGATGAATGTGGATGAATTCCTAAAGAATCTCAACGAAGCCATAAAGTAATGAAGAGAGTCTTATCTTTTTTTATTTCTTTAATAATTGGCGTTGGCCTTTTATTTTGGATTAGCCGTTTTATCGGCTGGCAAGAAACCAAGTCGGCTCTTTTAATTTTTACCGGTTGGCACGGCATGGTTATTGTCGTACTGACGCTTTTGATGATTTTGGCCGGAGCTTGGAAATGGAAGACGATTCTGAAGAGCCAAGGTTACGATTTATCGGGCAAAGAAATTATTGCTCCCTATTTCAGCTGTTTTTTTTTAATTTACCTTTTTCCCATGGTGCTTTTCGGCGGCGAAATCTTCCGGGGATATGTATTAAGGGAAAAATATAATATCCCCTGGGATAAGGCGGTTTCTTCGGTAATTATCGATAAAGTTTTAGAGGCCACCTCGTTTTTAGTCGCCATTTTAGCAGGTACGGCTTACTTTTTGTTTAAGATAGGCTTGCCGCCTAAAAACCTTTGTCTGATTCTCGGGGTGTTTCTCGCTGTTTGCCTTATCGCCGCCGGTTTTTTCTATTTCAAAATCTTTAAACGAGAAAGTATTATTAAGTCGCTTAACGGGTTTTTGAATCGTCGGGAAATGCTCGGCGGAGATCTTCTGGGAATTGAAAAAGAGGTATTCAAGTTTTTTAAAATAAACAAAAAAGCGCTATGGCGCGGTCTCGCCCTGGCTTTTTTAAGAGTAGCTATTACCTGGGCCAGGTGCTGGATGCTGATTTTGTTTCTGGGAAAAAGTATCGGTGCTTTTTCAGCTTTAACGATTTTAGGCTTTTATTATTTTGCTACGATGATTCCCATTCCGGCGGCCCTCGGCTCTCATGAGGCGGTCCAAGTTTTTGCTTTTAATGCTTTGGGTTTGGGTTCGGGGTTGGCTCCGGCTTTTACCATGGTCCAAAGGGGCGCCGAATTAATCGTGGCTTTTATCGGCCTGATTATTTTTCTTAAATTAGGAGTAGGATTACTGAAGACATTTCTCTTCAAAAAAATTGATAGTATAATAAAACAAGAAGAATGACTTTACGCGTTAACAGGGTTATTAAGGTTTTAATTTCCACCGATATTTTGCTTCAGGGCGGCTGGGGTTTGATCGGCCCGATTTTCGCTATTTTTTTGACAAAACAGCTCCAAGGGGGAAGCTTGGAAATGGTTGGGTTTATTGCCGCTACGTATTGGATTACCAAATCAGCTGTTCAGCCATTTATCGCTCACGCGCTGGATACGAAAGGAGGAGAGAGAGACGACTTTAAGCTTCTGGTCGTGGGAATGTTTTTAGCGAATTTAGTGCCCATCGGCTATTTTTTCTCAACCCAAATCTGGCACATCTTTCTATTGGAGTGTTTCAGGGGGCTTTGCATGGCTTGCGTCATTCCGAGCTGGTCGGGCATTTTTACCAGGCATATCAATAAGGGCTGGGAAGCTTTTTCCTGGAGCCTGGAAAGCACGGGTATTGGGTTTGCCGCAGGACTTGCTGGAGCTTTTGGCGGGATTTTAGCGACAACCGTGGGTTTTAAGACAATCTTTATTTTAACCAGCATTTTTGGGCTTACCGCTTCATCTCTTTTATTTCTCATCCGTCCCAATCTTTTCATTAGAAATCATTTCAGTCCTCGGGTGCCCCCATCGGAAAAACCTTTTTAAAGAACTCTTATGGTGAATCAAGAACTCGCCAAAATCTTTTATGAGATTGCTAATTTTTTGGCGATGGATGATGTTCCTTTTAAGCCCTACGCTTATGAACGGGCGGCTCTTACTTTAGAAACCATTGGAGAAGATGTGGAAGATATTTATAAAAAAGGGGGCAGAAAAGCCTTAGAAGAGCTGTCCGGCGTAGGTAAGAATATTGCCGCGCATATTGAGGAATATCTTAAAACAGGGAAACTGAAATATTACGATGACCTTAAAAGAAAAACGCCCATTAACTTTCAAGAGCTCGGTTCAGTTGAGGGTTTAGGTCCTAAAAGAGCAAAGATTCTTTATCAAAAATTGGGTGTGAGAAATCTAAAGGATTTAGAGAGGACGGCGAAATCCCATAAAGTAGCTACCTTGTTCGGTTTTGGGGACAAGACAGAAAAAAACATTCTTGAAGGGATCAAATTCCTCAAAAGAAGTAAGGGAAGGTTTCTTTTAAATGAGATTTTGCCCGAAACTAAGCAGGTCTATGAAAAACTTAAATCATTGGAGGGCGTGGAAAAAGTGGATTACTGCGGTTCTTTAAGGCGGATGAAAGAAACCATCGGCGACGTTGACTTTTTAGTGATTGCGCGCAATCCATCGCTTGTGATGGATTGTTTTGTTTCTTTGCCCGGCGTTGTCAAAATCTGGGGCAAGGGAACAACCAAGGCTTCGGTCAGGATGAAGGAGGGATTTGATATGGATATCAGGGTGGTGTCTAAAAAATCTTATGGAGCGGCACTCCAATATTTTACCGGTTCCAAAGAGCACAATATCGTAACCAGAACCATTGCGATGGAAAAGGGGTTGAAGCTTTCTGAATACGGCTTATTTAAGGGCCCGAAAATGATTGCGAGCGCTTCGGAGGAAGAGATTTACAAAATTTTGGGCATGCAGTGGATACCGCCCGAGATGAGAGAAAATCGGGGAGAGATTGAGGTCGCTCTCAAAAATGAAATTCCACGAATCATCAACTATAATGATATCCATGGCGATCTGCACGTTCATTCCGATTGGGATGGTGGTGAAAATTCGATTCAAGAGCTCGCCGATGAGGCGAACAAAATGGGTTATGAATATTTAGGCATCGCCGACCATACTAAGTTTTTAAGGATTGAACATGGTTTAAATGAAAAACAATTAGAGCGACGGAATAAAGAAATCGACAAAATAAACTATCAACTAAAAACTAAAAACTATAAGCTAAAAATATTGAAGGGTTGCGAGGCAAATATTATGAAAGACGGATCGATTGATATCAAAGATGAAGCCCTGAAAAAGCTTGATTTTGTCATCGCGGGCATTCATTCTAATTTTAAAATGCCGCGCGATAAAATGACTGCTCGTCTTATTCGAGCGATGAAGAATCCTCATGTTGATATTATTTCTCATCCTACGGGCCGGATTTTAAAAAAGAGAGACGAATACCAAATAGATTTTAATAAAGTTTTGGAAGTGGCCAAAGAAACCGGCACAATTTTGGAAATAAGCGCTTGGCCCGAAAGACTGGATCTTAACGATCAAAACATCAAAAGAGCGAAAGAGTCCGGGGTAAAAATGGTGATTAACACCGATGCCCACCATAAAAACCAACTGAACCTCATGGAGTTAGGAGTTGCCCAAGCCCGCCGCGGCTGGGCGGAAAAGAAAGACATAATTAATTGCCGCTCTCTGGAGAAAATGTTAGAGTTTTTAAGATGAGAACAAATATTATTTTAAGAAAAGCTAAGATCGGCGACGCGGTAAAAATCAAAAAAACAGTCGATGTTTATGCCGAGGAGGGAATTATGCTTTTTAGGCCGATTTATGAAATTTACGGGAGCATCAGGGATTTTTTTGTCGCTGAAAAAGAGGGGAAAATCATTGGCTGTTGCGCCCTGCACGTTTTAGGCAAAGAATACCGGCCCGGCCGCAAGGGGTCTGTTTTGGCTGAAGTAAGGTCTTTGGCGGTGGTAAAAGAAGAGCAAGGCAAGGGCGTCGGCACGCAGTTGGTTGAAGCTTGCGTCAATGAAGCCAAAGAGATGGGAATAGACAAATTATTCACCCTGACCACCAGGAAAAATGTAAAATTTTTCCGAAGCATTAAATTCAAAGAAACTAATAAGTCTAATCTGCCCCAAAAAATTTGGCAGGAGTGCATTAATTGTTCGAGGTTCCCCGCCGATTGCAACGAAATTTCTTTAATTAGAGATATTTAGAAGCTACGTGCAGACGCCCGACGTCTGTACGATTAATTTAATAATACATGCCGTATAGAAAAGAACAATTTGTCATAGGCGAGTTTTATCATATTGTAATTCGAGGTATTGATGGGAACAAAATTTTTAAAGACATTAACGACCATTATCGCGGGATTTTTTCTATATATGAATTTAATAACGCTAAACCAGTGATAATCAGAGATCGGCGGAAGGTTCGTGCTCATTTCAAGACAATCCTTAAAAAGGCGAAAGAAAATCCGCCTTCCTTCGTGGATTCTCGCGACAGATTGGTAGAAATTTCGGCTTTTTGTATTATGCCAAATCATCTTCATTTGCTTGTGAGACAACTCAAAGACGGTGGCATTTTTAAGTTTATGAAGAAGCTCGGTTCAGGCTACGGACGTTATTTTAATCAAAAATATCAGCGCAAAGGTTATGTTTTTCAGAATAGATTTGTAGCAGTTCGCATTAAAAATGATCGTCAGTTGAAAATAATTTTTGTTTACATCCACAGCAACCCAGTTTCTTTGATAAAGCCGAAATGGAGAGAAAGAGGTATAAAAAATTTAGAGAAAGTTATTAAATTTATAGAAAATTACAAATGGTCAAGCTACCAAGACTATCTTGACAAGCAAAATTTCCCATCTATTACAGAAAGGGAATTTTTATCAGAAACGATAAGAGGAAAACGTGGTTGCAGGCAATTTATGAAAGATTGGTTAAAATATCAAGGTAAAGTAAAAGAAGATGAAAGAATTAATAAACTCATGTTAGAATAAAACTGTACAGACGTCGGGCGTCTGTACTCTGTATATTATTGAGAATTAGAAATTTATGGCATTTGAAAAATCAGCCGGAGCGATTATTTTTAGAAAAGAGGATAATAAGATTTATTACCTTCTTTTACATTGTCCAATTGGCCCCAAGGCGCCGAAAGAAGATTGGGATTTCTCAAAAGGCCATGTTGAAAATGGAGAAAAAGAGATAGATACCGTAAAAAGGGAGGTAAGAGAAGAAACGGGGCTGGAAGGCCTTAAATTCATAGATGGCTTTAAAGAGCGGATAAAATATTTTTTTAAATGGAAAGGTAAAAATATTCTGAAATTCGTCACTTTCTATTTGGCCGAAACCGAAGAAAAAGATGTAAAAATTTCCATTGAGCACATAGGTTTCAGGTGGTTGCCTTATGAAAAAGCCATAGCTCAGTTAACTTTTCAAAATGCCAAAGAACTCCTCCAAAAAGCCAATAACTTCCTTTCGAGAAGAGGTTTATAAGATAACCAGGACGATTCCCGTCGGAAAAACGCTTAATTATAAGGATGTTGCTCGATTGGCCGGCCACCCGCGCGCGGCCAGAGCGGTCGGGAACGCTCTGAATAAAAATATTGACCCTAAAACCCCTTGTCACAGAGTGATCAGGTCGGACGGGAGTGTGGGCGGTTTCAGGTACGGGTCAAAACAAAAAACTCATTTACTAAAAAATGAGGGTATGGTAGTAAAAAACAGAAGGGTTGTTTTTTTAAAAAACAAATATTGGGAATAAAGGAGGAAAGAAATGTCTGGAATTTTAGGAATCGAAACTTCTTTATCTTGCTGGGAAAAAGAGACCGACATAATGGGTATTCTAAATACGCGAGGAGACGAGTGGGGCGGATTTGCCGCGGTTCAGGGGAATACAATCGTTCGCGAAGCTGACAAGGGTAAAATAACTTCCTTATTAGAGAGAGAAGGCGTGAAATTAAAAGATCCTAAGAAAATTATTTTTCACGTCAACCAAAGCCCGAAGAATCCTCAGCCGGCTCAGATTGAAGAGACATTAATGGGGCCGATTGCTTTAGCTTTTGACGGAAAAATTATCAACAAAGAAGAGTTGAGGAAAAAATCGTCATATTTAGTCGGTTCGGAAACAAGCGTTATCGCCAGATTAATTGGCGCGGGGCGGGACCCTCTAGATGGTTTAATGAATGTTTATCAAAATGTTAAAGGGCCATTCAGTTTGGTTTTACTGACTCTTAATGGCGTTTTCGCTGCTAGAGATACTGTGGGTATTCGGCCGATGATTATTGGCAGGTTTTTTAATGGCGATAACCCGGGATGTGCCGTTGCTTCAGAATCGTCAGCTTTAAGACACGTCGGTATGGATATTATTAGAGATGTTCGGCCCGGGGAAATAATTGCTCTTGAAGCAGGCGGGTTTAAAACAATCAAACTGATTCCTGAAGCAAAACTGTCAATTTGCAGCTTTGAATACGGCTACTGGGCCAGGCCCTCTTCGATTATTGAAGATATTTGGGTCGGTAAGGTGCGGGAAAATGCCGGTAAAAAACTTGCTCAAGCATTTCCGCCGGTTGATATTGTTTCAAGTTTTCCCATGTCGGGTAACGCTGTAGCAGAGGGCTTGCATAAAGCGTTGAAAGTTGATTACCAAAGCATTTTTGATTATAATTCTGAGCCCGGCGGCAGAAGTTTTCTGCCGTTTTCATCAGCTATTAGAGCTCGAAGAGCTAAAAATAAACTGATAATTATGCCCTGGGCGATTGAGGGAAAGTGTATTGCTATTGCCGACGATTCAGTAGTTGAGGGCAACCAAACCACGGCCAGGATTTCCGACGTTAAAAAAGCCGGAGCCCGGGAAGTGCACTTGGCGATTGAAACTCCGCCGATAAAGTATCCTTGTCCGTTTGATGTGACTCCCCGAGGCAAACTTTTAGCCGCTGATCATACTATTGAGGAGATGAGAAAAATTTTAAGAGTTGAGAGTTTGAGATTTAACACAGTTGAGAGCTTTGCCGAGGCGATCATTTCGGCTCAAAGCGAAAAAAGAAAAGCTGAAAGCCCCCTTACGACGGCTAATCTGTGTTTAGGATGTTTTACGGGAGAATTTCCAAAATATCCCAACCCATAGAACAAACAAAAATCTCCACCATCTGGTGGAGATTTTATTTTAAACGATTCTATGTTTTTGCTTTCTCTGTTATTTTTTTGAAGATTTCCGGTTTCTCTTGGCAAAGCTGCGCTAGTATCTTTCTATCAAGCTCGATTTTGTTTTTTCTTAAGCCACCAGCGAATTTACTGTAATTAAGGCTTTGTTCTCGACAAGCGGCATTAATTTGGATCTGCCAGAGGGCTCGTTTTTCTCCCTTTTTCGCTTTTCTGTCGCGGTAAGCATATTCCCAGGCGTGTCTCAAAGCGTCTTTAGCTGCCCGGAATTTGCTTTTTCTGCCCCAACGGAAACCTTTAGCATGTTTTAACAGATGCTTGCGATGTTTTTTGGCTGTTTTACCTTTTTTTATTCTAACCATGTTACCTTAATAGTTTTATTAGCTTTTTCGTTTCTTGTTCAGATACCGTAATCCATTTTCTGCCGCGTCTTGCTCTCTTACCCGACTTTTTTGCCAAGTAATGGTCAAGGCCGGTAAGTCTTCTCAAGATCTTGCCGTTCTTAGTTATTTTAAAGCGTTTTGTTATAGATTTTCGCGTTTTCTTTTTCATACTATTGTTTCGATATAATCATTGAAAAACCTCTCATTTCTTTTTTTAATTCTCTCTCGATTTTATAAGGGACGAATTTCTGCAGAACCTCCAGAAATTTGCCGATTTTTTCCCTGGCAAAATTGCCCAAGGCTTTTTCCCTGCCCCGCAAGACAATGTCGATTCTGACCTTATTGCCGTCTTTCAGGAATTTTTCCGCCTGGCGGGCTCTAGTTTCCATATCGTGCTGACCAATGTTGAAAGTTAGCCTTATGCCTTTGAGCTCGCTCGTTTTCTGCTTTTTTGCGGCTGATTGCTCTTTCTTTTTTTCTTGGTAAGCGTACTTGCCGTAATCCATGATTTTGCAGACTGGCGGATCGACCTTCTCGGTCACCTGAATCAAATCCAAATTGCGCTCGTAAGCCGTGCGGAGAGCCTCTTCCAAGGGTATAACCCCCAGTTGTTTTCCGGTTTCATCAACGACTCTCACTTCTTTGGCCCTTATTTGCGTATTGGCGATGATTCTTTGGTTCAAGGTGTGGAGATGGCGGGTGTTGAACCCGCGTCTGAAGAGTTTGCCTAAAATAATACTACAAGCTTAGTCCAATTTATTGGAAGCACAGAATTGAAACTGGACAAAACTTCCATGCTTTTGATCCGAATTTTTTCATCAGTCTTTCTGGATCAAGAAAAACCGCTTATCTCGCTGAATATGACACTCGATCTCCGCCTAGCGAGAATCAACGGTTCGAATGCCGCTTAAGCGTAAGCTAGAGCGGGTTGTTTGAATAAGTTGGCACTTATTCGATTTGTTTTGCCTGCATACTTTAGTCCGCTCTCCATCGAAGCTGGTCATCCCCGCGCTTTTAATTCTCTCTGTATATCTCTCTCTACTTCCCGCCTTGCGATCAAGTCTTTTTTATTGATTTTCTTCCGTCCTCTGCCTATACCGAATTCCAACTTTATTTTACCTTTATTACTATATACCCTCAATGGTATTAAAGTCAAGCCTCTTTCCTGGGATTTGCCTGTCAGATACTTAATCTCTGAATTATGAAGCAGGAGTTTCCGCGACCGTGTTGGTTCATAATTTTTGGGGTTGTTTTGGGGCTGGTAAGGGGCAATCGTGGCATTAATCAAGTAAGCTTCGTTTTCTCGCAGGACAACATAAGAGCCGGCCAAGCTCATTTTATTAGCCCTGACCGATTTCACTTCGTGCCCCGATAAAACCATGCCTGCCTCTAATTTTTCGAGAATTTCATAGTCAAAATAAGCTCTTTTGTTTTTTATCGCCTCCATATTTTTAACTTATCACGAAATTGGCAAAACTATAAATATACGATAAACTAGAAGAATGATAAGGCAGGAAATAATAAAATTAATTCAAAAAGCGACCGGTGTTCCTCAAGAAAAAATTCGGGTAACATATCCCGAGGGAGAGGGGTTTGGCGACTATACGACCAACATTGCATTGCAGTTGAAGAAACCGACTAACGAAATAGCGGCTAATCTGAAATCTGATTTGTTTGAAAAAATCGAGGTGAAAGGCCCCGGTTTCATTAATTTTTTTATTAATAAAAATTTTATCCAAAAACAAATTGGCGAGATATTAAAACAAAAAGAAAAATACGGTCAGATTAAAATTGGCCGCGGCCAAAAAGTAAACGTTGAATTTATTTCGGCTAATCCTACAGGTCCCCTGACTTTAGGGAATGGAAGGGGTGGTTTTTGCGGCGATGTTTTGGCTAATGTTTTAAATGCGGCGGGCTTTGAGGCAAAACGGGAGTATTACATTAACGACACCGGAGAGCAAATAAAAAAACTGGGACATTCGGTCATCGGAGACTCGGAAGCCGTTTATCAAGGGCAATATATCGAAGAATTAAGGAAGAAGGTGAAGGGTAGCGACCCTGAAAAGGTTGGGGAGAACGCAGCCAAGATTGTTCTGCAAGAAATGATTAAACTGACGGTCAAGAAAATGAAAATTAAGTTTGATGTCTGGTTTTCTGAGAAAAAATTATATCAAAAAAAAGAAATAGCTAAGGTTTTAGATATTTTAAAAAAGAAAAACCTGTCTTACGAATCAGAGGGAGCTTTATGGTTTAAGTCCACTCAATTCGGAGATGATAAAGACAGGGTTTTAACCAAGGCCGATGGTGAAGAAACTTATTTGGCTTCCGACATCGCCTATTTGAAGAATAAATTTACCCGAGGATTCAAAAAGCTGATTTTCTTTTGGGGAGCGGACCATTATGGCTATGTGGCAAGGATTTTAGCCGCGGCCGAAGCTTTAGGTTTTAAAAAAGAGCAAATTGACATTGTTGTCATGCAGCTGGTCAGATTAATTCAGGATGGAAAAGAAATTAGAATGTCCAAAAGGACGGGCAATTATGTCACTTTAGACGAACTAATTGATGAGGTCGGCTTGGATATTACCCGCTACTTCTTTTTAACGAGAAGCGCCAATACTCATTTGAATTTTGATTTAGCTTTAGCTAAAGAGCAATCAGAGAACAACCCTGTTTATTATATTCAATATGCCTACGCCCGCATCTGCTCAATCCTCCGCAAGTCCAAAATGTTGGAGGCCGGGCCTCGAACAGATTTATTAGAGCATCCGGCGGAGTTAAAACTTATCAGGCAATTAATGAGATTTCCCGAGGTTATTGAAGACACGGCCAAGGACTATCAGATTCAGCGATTGCCTCAATATGCGGTTGATCTGGCCACGGTTTTTCACCAGTTCTATCGCGACTGCCATGTCATCAGTGAAGATAAAAATTTAACTCAAGCCCGCTTAAGATTGGTTTCAGCCACGAAAATCGTTTTGAATAACACCTTATCTTTAATGGGTATTTCCGCCCCGGAGAAAATGTAATATTGCATTTTCTTTTAATAATGATATTTTAAATAATCTCTGAGAAAGTAAGAAGCACATTAAAATATGGAGGGAAAATATGAAGATATTGGTTATCGGATCAGGGGCGAGGGAACACGCTATTGCGTGGAGATTGAGGCAGAGTACTCTACTAGACGACTTGTTCGTTGCCCTGGGCAATGCGGGAACTGCTAAGATCGCTGAAAATCTGGATATCGACATAACAAATAACGTTGCGGTGGCTGGCGCAGTAAAGTTGCACAAGATAGATTTAGTGGTTGTCGGACCGGATGGGCCGTTGGCAAACGGTATCGTTGATTATTTGGAAGCCGGAAATGTTTCGGTTTTTGGCCCCAAGAAAGAAGCAGCCGAAATTGAGTGGCGTAAAAGCTTCGCTATTGAGGTTATGCGATCGGCTTCTGTACCATTTCCGAAATCAGAAGTGCTTTATTCGGAAACAGATATAGAGAAGTTTGTGACGGGCTGTTCTTATCGGGTTGTTGTAAAAGCAGATGGTTTGGCGTCAGGGAAAGGAGTTTGGTTGCCGAAAGAGAAGCGCGAAATTATAGATGCGGCTTTAAAATGCAGAGCTAGTCGGCCGGAAGAGCCGGTGGTTCTCCAGGAATTTCTTGAAGGTCGGGAGATAAGCGTATTTTGTTTTACCGATGGCGAAAGTATTTCTTCATTAGTCGCCGCCTGTGACTATAAAAGAGCTTATGATGGCAACAAGGGCCCGAATACCGGAAGTATGGGCAGTTATACTTGGCCGATTTTCTGGACAGACGAATTGGCGAAGTTCGTCTCGGAAAAGATTATGTTGCCTGTTGTCAAAGAACTAAAGCGCCGCGTTCGTCCTTTTGTGGGCGTTTTATACGCCGGCCTTATTATCACAAAAGATGGTCCAAAGGTCTTGGAGTTCAACGCTCGGTTCGGTGATTCAGAAGCGCAAGTTATTCTGCCGTTGCTTGTTACTGACCCGATAGAAGTGATGGCGGCTTGCATCGGGCGCGAATTAAACAAGATAAAAGTCGTCTGGCGTAAAGACATGAATTGTGTTGGCGTGGTTATGGCTTCTAAAGGGTATCCCGAAGATCCGAAAGTAGGTTTCGAGATTAAGGGTTTAAAAGAGGCTGACAATATTCCAAATATGTTGATTTTTCACGGCGGGACAAAAGAAGTCAGAAGAAAAGGAAAAACATGGATTGAAACATCTGGCGGGCGAGTTTTGACCGTTGTCGGCGTGGCGGATTCTCTGTTTGAAGCCCGTAATCGTGTTTACCCGACGTTAAAACTTATCAGATTTAAAGGTGAATTTCACCGCAGCGACATAGCCTCATAATAAAAATAATATAAAAGAGCTTTCCGGAAACGGATAGCTCTTTTTTGTTTTGATAAAAATAGAATAAAATGATATTCTGAATAATAAGAATCTCGCTCCGCGAGAATCTTGATTCGCTAATGAATAGTCATATAATCTTGAATTAGTTATGGAGACGATTTTCCCAAATTTGGAGAAAAAAATACTCGAAGATTGGAAGGCGAAGCGGATTTTTGAGAAAAGTATCTTAAAACGCAAAAAAGCTAAAGATTTTGTGTTTTATGAGGGACCGCCGACCGCCAACGGCAAACCGGGCATCCATCATGTTTTAGCAAGAACCTATAAAGATATTATCTGCCGCTACAAAACCATGCGGGGTTTTCGCGTTTTGAGAAAAGCCGGCTGGGACACTCACGGATTGCCGGTGGAACTTGAGGTTGAAAAGAAGCTGGGTCTGAAAAACAAAAAAGATATTGAAAAATACGGCATTGCCGAATTCAATAAAAAATGCAAAGAATCAGTTTGGCAATACAAAGATGAATGGGAAAAATTGACTGAACGCATCGGTTTTTGGTTGGACATGGAGCATCCGTATATAACCTATGAAAACAATTACATTGAAAGCGTTTGGGGAATTATCAAGCAAATCTATCAAAAAGGGCTTTTGTATAAAGATTACAAGGTCGTGCCATATTGTCCGAGATGCGGCACTCCTTTGTCATCGCACGAGGTGGCGCAGGGTTATAAAAGAGTCAAAGAGCCATCAATATACATAAAATTTAAAATTAAAAATTTAAAATTTAAAAATTGTTATCTTTTGGTCTGGACGACCACGCCCTGGACTTTGCCAGGGAACGTCGCTGTAGCTGTTAACCCAAAATTTATTTACGCCAAAGTGAAAATAGGGGAGGAATATTTAATTTTAGCCAAGGAGAGAATGGAAACCACTGGAGTCAAGAGGGAGATTATTGAAGAAGAGTTCAGCGGGAAGGATTTAGTGGGTTTAGAATACGAGCCGCCATATCGTACAGACGTCGGGCGTCTGTACGCTCGGGTGATTGCCGGCGATTTCGTTTCCATCGAAGACGGGACGGGTTTGGTACATATTGCTCCGGCTTTTGGCGAAGATGATATGAATGTCGGCAAAAAGAATAATTTACCCGTGATTTTAAACGTTGACGAGGAGGGCAAATATAAAAAAGAGGTTGCTAATTGGGCGGGAATGTTCGTTAAAGCCGCCGACCCGTTGATTATCAAAAATCTGCAGGAAAGAGGGTTGCTTTTTAAGGAAGAACTGTATGAACACGACTATCCGTTTTGCTGGAGGTGTGGTTCGGTTCTTCTTTATTACGCCAAAGAGAGTTGGTTTATCAACATGCAGAAGGTTAAGGAGGCCTTGATTAAGAATAACGAGAAGATTAATTGGGTACCGGCTCATTTGAAAGAGGGGAGGTTTGGCGAGTGGCTTAGAGAGCTTAAAGATTGGGCTTTTTCAAGAGAGCGTTATTGGGGCACTCCTTTGCCCATTTGGCAGTGTCAAAAATGCGGTCATAGAGAAGCCATCGGCGGACGCGACGATTTGCTGAAACAAAAGTTTTCAACGAATACTTATTACGTTTTGCGGCACGGCCAGACGCCTTATCAAAAAGATGCGGAATTGAAGAAGAGAATGTACCCCTGGCCCGAAAATACGCCTATTCCTTTGACCGAAGAAGGCAAGGCTCAAGTCAAAAAATCGGCTCGGGAATTAAAAAACAAAAAAATCGATGTTATTTATTGTTCCGATATTTTTCGAGCCAAACAGACAGCCGGTATTGTGATGGAGGAGTTAGGAGTAAAAGAGATATTTTATGATGAAAGATTAAGGGATATCAACCACGGAGTTTATATGGGCGGATTGAAAACAGAATTCTATAAAAAATTTTCCCCGGATATAAGATTTGACGAAAAACCGGAAAATGGCGAAACCTGGAATGATTGTAAGAAAAGAACAATTAATATTTTAAATGAAATTGACAAAAAATACCAAGATAAAAACATTCTTATCATCAGTCACGGTGATCCTTTATGGTTGCTGGTGGGAGCGATGAACGGCTTGAGCAGAGAAGAATTATTAAAACAGATATTTGTTGAGCAAAAATACGTTCAAACCGGGCAGTGGCGCCAAATCGATTTTAGACAGTTTCCCTATAACCAAGCTGGCGATTTGGATTTCCACCGGCCTTATATTGACGCAGTAGAGTTCAAGTGCCCGCAATGTAAATGCGCGATGCGGAGAGTGCCGGATTTAATCGATGTTTGGTTTGATTCGGGTTCCATGCCTTTTGCCTCCGGCGCCAAATTTCCGGCCGATTACATTTCCGAAGCTATTGACCAGACGAGGGGCTGGTTTTATACGCTTTTAGCCGTCGCCACTTTGCTTGGCCGCGGCACTCCCTATAAAAACGTCATCTCTTTGGGTCATGTTCTGGACGAAAAAGGTGAAAAGATGTCTAAATCCAAAGGCAATGTGGTCAGTCCTTGGGATGTCGTGGATAAATACGGCGCCGATGTCGCTCGTTGGTATTTTTATACACTAAACCAGCCAGGCGATGTAAAAATGTTCTCCGAGAAAGAATTGGGCGAATCTTTAAGAAAGTTTCTTATGATTTATTGGAACAGCTTCGTTTTTTTTGAAACCTATAAGGCTAAGAAAACTGTTCAACACCGAGTGTCGAACAATGTCTTAGACCGGTGGGTTATTTCAAGATTAAATGGGTTGATTCGGGAGGTTACTCAAAAACTTGATAAATATGATGTGACCGGTGCGGCGCGGGCTATTGAGGATTTTACGGTCAATGATTTGTCTTTATGGTATATCAGAAGGTCGCGCAAGCGTTTTGACGAAGCTCAAAACACCTTGGGTTTTACGCTTTTAACCTTATCTAAATTAACCGCGCCATTTACCCCATTTTTAAGCGAAGAGATTTACGGCAGCTTATCGAAAACAGGATCCGTGCATTTAACTGATTGGCCGAAAGCAGATTCAAAAATGATTAACAAGAAACTGGACCAAGAAATGGAAAAGGTTAGGGGGATTGTGGCTTCGGCATTGGCCGAAAGAGCCAAGGTTGGTATTAAGATCCGTCAGCCGCTTCAGAAACTAGAAATTACCGAAAGAATAGACAAGGAACTTTTAGTCTTAATTAAAGAAGAAATTAACGTCAAAGAGATAACCCTGGGTAAAATGCTGAAATTAGATACTGAAATTACTCCTGCATTAAAAGAGGAGGGCTTGGTTAGGGAAGTCATTCGCCAGATTCAGGAGATGAGGAAAAAAGCCGGGCTTAAGCCGAAAGATAAAATTTCAATCGAATATTCTGGAACGCCGGAATTAAACGAAATCTTAACAAAAAACAAAACTTTTATCTTAAAAGAAACCAAAGCTAAAGGTCTTCATTTGGTGGCAAAACCAAAGGTCGAAGAACAAGAGCCATATTATTTATCAATTAAGAAGCTTTAAAATTATGCCGATGCCTATCGAAAAACCGCCGCAAAAGCCGCCGGAGAAACCGGCGCCCAAACCTGGTCTTTTCGGCCAGAGAGGTTCCTACGAAGACTGGCAGTTTAGGGAATATTTAAGGAAAGCTTCGCCTAACATTCCGGAATCATCAAGGACATTTACCGAAAACGAGAGAGCCGGATTGGAAGGGATTTTAAAAAAATACGGCGCGGGAAGCTCCGGTGTTTATACGCCGGATAATTATAGGAATGCGTTAAATAGAATGAGGCAAGAAAATGAAAATATGGTTTGTAAAATACAGGCCGATTATGATAAAAAAGAGGCGTTGAAGCGGCAGATTAAATATTTTGAGAAATTAGAAAAAGGGAACTAGAAAATAAATTTTTCAATGGCAGTTCATTATCGAACCCAAGGTTTTTTTGTTAAGAAAACTGATCGGGGAGAAGACAGCCGGTTATTTACGGTTTACACTAAGAATTTCGGCAAACTAAAAATTTTAGGAAAAGCCATCAGGAAAATCGGGTCAAAACTGAAAAGCGGTTCTGAGATTTTTTGTTTAAGCGAAATTGAATTTATCCAGGGTAGAATCCACAAGACCCTTACCGACGCTATTTCAATTGAAAGTTTCCCGGTCGTTAAAAGAGATTTGAGAAAATTAAGAGTAGCGCGTCAAATCGCTGAAATCGTTGATAGATTAACTATTAAAGAGGAAAAAGACAGCGACAGCTGGGCATTGCTTAAAGAGACGTTTAATAAATTGGAAAATTGGGAATTAAAAAATTGTGAAATTGTCTACTATTATTTTTTTTGGAATTTCGTTTCAATTCTCGGCTATAAACCAGAGTTCCGCGATTGTAGCATCAACAAAGCTAAAGTAGACTGTGATATTGTCAAAATTATCAGGGTGATGATAAGAAAAGACTGGCAAATACTTTCAAGATTGAAAATTACTCTCCGGCATCAGGAATTATTAAAAATTGTCAGCGAGTGGTATACTAAAAAAATCATATGAATTACCCTAAAAATAAGTTTGCGCTGGCAGTTATCGGTTTAGCTGTGGCCCTAGGAATCATCGGTCTTTGGTATTGGCAGAGGAACAGCTATTCCAAGGAAATCTTGAAATTGGAAATTTTGGGGCCCGAAGAGGTGGCTCTCGGCCAAGAGATCGAATATACTGTCAGGTACAAGAATAACGGCGATATCAGGCTGGAAGATCCAAGGCTTACTTTTGAATATCCGGCTTATTCTCTTGTCGGCGAAGGAGAGAATCTTAGGAAAGAAATTACTTTAGAGAGTATTTATCCCGGGCAAGAACAGACCTTCAGTTTTAAAACGAGGCTTCTTGGAAAAGAGGGAGAGATAAAGAAAGCCCAGGTTTGGCTCAATTACCAGCCTAAAAATCTCAAGGCTCGTTACGAATCGGAAACTTCCCACAGCGCCAGGATTAATTCTGTTCCTTTGACTTTGGAGTTTGATTTGCCTTCTAAAATTGATGCAGGCAAGGAAGTCAATTTCCAATTAAACTACTTTTCTAATGTTAATTATCCGCTGGCTGATCTGGGCATAAAAATTGAATATCCGTCCAATTTCGAATTCCAGAGCTCAAAACCCAAGGCTTTGGAAGAGACGGATTGGGACATCGGCCTTCTGAATAAAGCAGAGGGCGGCAGGATTCAGATAACAGGCAACTTGAGTGGGCAAGTGGGCGAACAGAAACAATTCAAAGCTCAATTAGGCACATGGAGAGACGGCGAGTTCGTTTTGCTGAAAGAGACGATTCGTGCGGTGCAGATTGTAACTCCTTCTTTATATATTACTCAGCAGATCAATAACGCTTCGCAATACGCAGGGAGGGCGGGCGACACTTTGCATTACGAAATTTTCTTCAAAAACATCGGCAGCGATGCTTTCAGTAATTTGTTTTTGGTTGTGAAATTAGAAGGCAATCTTTTTGACTTCCAGACCACCAAGGCTCCTTTAGGCGATTTTGAGTCGGGCGACAATTCCATTGTTTTTGATTGGCGGCAGATTCCGAAGCTTCAATTTTTGGATGCTCAAGAAGAGGGCAAAGTTGAATTCTGGATTGATTTAAAAGACGATTGGCTGATAGCCAATGCCGATCAAAAAAACCAAGTCTTAAAAGATAAAGTGTTTCTCGGGCAGGCCCAGAGCGAATTTACCACCAAGGTGAGCTCTAAGCTTGCAATAGTTCAGAAAGGCTATTATGCGGATGAGGTGTTCGGCAATTCCGGGTCCAATCCTCCGCAGGCTGGCCAGCAAACAACTTACACGATTATCTGGCAGGCGAAAAACTATTATAATGACGTAAGGGGAGTCAGGGTTAAAGCGATTCTTGATAATAACGTAAGGTTGACCGGCCGCATTTTCCCGGAAGACTCAAGATTGACATTCGATTCTAATTCTCGCGAAGTTGTCTGGGAATTGGACGATTTAGTAGCCGGTAAAGGCATTTTAAGTCCCGCGCCTTCGGTTGCTTTTCAGGTTGCTGTAACTGCACAACAGGGAGGCAATCTGGATCTTATCGGGACGGCTAGGATTACTGGCGAAGACGAGTTTACTAATTTAATTGCTAGCGGCGAAGCATCACCGATTAATACGGCAGGAATTGAGTAACAAATTCTTATGGAAGATTTAATGCAAAAAATAATATCTTTAGCTAAAAGACGAGGGTTTATTTTTCCATCTTCGGAAATTTATGGCGGGTTCGGATCGTGTTACGATTTCGGGCCTTTAGGAGTTGAAATGAAAAATAACATCAAAAAAGCGTGGTGGGACGAGATGACAAAAATCCGAGAGAACATTGTTGGTTTGGACGCTGCTATTTTAATGAAGCCCGAAGTTTGGTCTGCTTCGGGACATCTGACCGCCGGCTTTGCCGATGAATTGGTAGAATGCAAAAAATGCAAAAAAAGGTTTAGAGCAGATCAAATTAAGAAAGACTGCCCCGAGTGTAAGGGAGCATTAACGGCGCCAAGAAAATTTAATCTGATGATGAAAACTTTTATTGGGCCGGTGGAAGACGAAGCTTCGGTAACTTACTTGAGAGCCGAAACATGTCAGGGGATTTATGTTAATTTCAAAAATGTGATGGATTCTATGCGCTTGAAAATTCCTTTTGGGATTGCCCAGATCGGCAAAGCATTCCGGAACGAAATCACCCCCGGCAACTTCATTTATCGAACCAGAGAATTTGAACAAATGGAAATGCAGTGGTTTTGCGAGTCAAAATCTGCCGATAAATTTTTTGACTCTTGGCTGGAAAAAAGAATGAAATGGTATTTAGGTTTGGGGATTAAAAAAGAAAACCTGCGGACAAGAGAAGTCGCTAAAGAAGAACTAGCTCACTACGCCAGAAGAGCGGTGGATATCGAATATCAATTTCCGTTCGGCTGGAAAGAGATAGAGGGAGTGCACAACAGGGGAGATTGGGACTTATCCAACCATTCAAAGCATTCAGGAATTGATTTGAAATATGAAGGATATTTTCCGTATATCATCGAAACTTCTGCCGGAGCAGACAGATCATTTTTAATGTTTTTAATTGACGCTTACCAAGAAATCGAAAGTGGCCGGACCGAAACCACCAAAGCGACCAAAGAAATGGAAGTTATGTTGAGACTCCACAAAAAATTGGCGCCGATTAAAGCAGCTGTTTTACCCTTAGTCAAAAACAAGCCCGATGTCGTCAAAAAAGCCAAGGAAGTTTACGATTTGTTGAAACCGCATTTTTCCGTCCAATACGATGAAGCAGGTTCTATTGGACGCCGGTATCGCAGGCAAGATGAAATCGGCACGCCTTTTTGCATAACCTGTGACTTCGATACTTTGGAGAAAAATGACGTTACATTAAGAGACCGTGACACCATGGAACAAAAAAGAATAAAAATAGACGAATTAATAGAATGTTTAAGAAAACTACTTTAAAAAACGGATTAAGGATTATTACCGTGCCGCAAAAGAACACGCAAGCGGTGACGGTTTTGGTATTGGTGGGCACGGGTTCCAAATACGAGACGAAAGACACGAGCGGCATTTCGCATTTTTTAGAGCACATGTTTTTTAAGGGCACTAAAAAAAAGCCTGACAAGATAACGATCGCTGAAACTTTGGATAAAGTGGGCGGAATTTATAATGCCTTCACTGGAGAAGAGTGTACGGGATACTTTGCTAAAGTCGCCGTTACTCACTTTAATTTGGCTTTGGACTGGGTTTCGGACATTTATCTCCACAGCCTTCTGCCCGAACGGGAAATTGCGAAAGAAAAAGGCGTGATTATAGAAGAGATTAATATGGTTTATGATAATCCGATGACTTATGTTGCAACTTTGTGGTCAAAACTGCTTTACGGCGACCAGCCGGCCGGTTGGGATATTGCCGGCACTAAAGAAAGCGTCAGTCGCATGGATCGCCGGAAGATATCCGATTATATGTCGAGTCAGTATGTCGCCTCAAATACCGTTGTGTGCGTTGCGGGCAATATTGATGAGGGTCGGGCCATCAGGGCGGCAAAAAAAAGTTTTACTGGGATAAGAAACACCAAGTCCATGGGGAAGGAAAAGATTATTGAGCGGCAAACGCGACCGGAACTTTTAGCCCATTTTAAGGAGACTGACCAAACCCACCTTTGTTTGGGCGTGAGGGGATATAACCTTTTCCATACACGGAGATACGTGCAAGATATTTTGGCTGTAATTTTAGGCGGCATGATGAGCTCCCGCCTTTTTATTGAGGTTAGGGAAAAGCTGGGCTTGGCGTATTATGTAAGAACAGAATCCGAAGCTAATTCTGATACGGGATGTTTAGCAACAAGGGCGGGTGTAGATAATAAAAACGTGGAAAAGGCCGTCACCACTATTTTGAGAGAATATCGGAAAATTTCACGGGAGAAAATAGCCCCCGGCGAATTAAAAAAAGCCAAAGAATATATTAAAGGAAAAACAGCCCTTGTTCTGGAGGGTTCCGACGATTTGGCTTCTTTTTACGGGGTGCAGGCTCTCTTAGAAAAAAAGATTTTAACACCCAAGGAAATTTATGCTAAAATTGATGAAGTATCACCTCGCGACGTTATGGGGGCCGCTCGAGATATTTTTCAACCCAAAAATCTCAATTTGGCTATGGTGGGACCCTTCAAAGACAAGAGTATCTTCGAAAAAATATTAAAATTATAGGAGAATGACGAACCAATCAAGAGTCCTCGATATTTCTTGGGAAACGATCTTGAAGATAGCGATCGCCCTTTTTACCTTCTATCTTATTTATTTGATAAGGGATATTTTGATTTGGTTGATTTTCGGTTTGATTATTTCGGTTTTATTCAATCCCGCCATCGATTTTCTGCAAAAAAAACGCATTCCCAGGGTGTTAGCTACAATTTTAATCTATGTGACACTCTTCGTCACGATAGGTTTTCTTATTTATTCCATCGCTCCGCTCTTTGTGACCGAAATCCAGCAGTTCTCCCAATTTTTCCCGGAGTATTTTGAGAAGCTATCAACGCCGCTTCGGGGGTTGGGTATTGAAGCTTTCGAAAACATCGACGCTTTCACCCAAACTTTTGAGCAGGAATTGACCAAAGCTTCGGCTAATATTTTCAGCGCCGTGGGGGCGGTTTTCGGCGGGATATTTTCTACCGTGACTATTTTCACCATCGCCCTTTTTCTCTCTTTAGAGGAAAAAAGCTTAGATAGAATAATCGGCATTCTGTCTCCAAAAAAACACGAGGCATTTGCTTTGAGTCTTTGGGGAAGATCGCAAAAAAAAGTCAGCGGCTGGTTTGGCTCAAGAATTCTATGCTGCTTATTTGTCGGATTGACGACGTACTTGGCATGCTATGTTCTGAATATCAAATACGCCGTTTCTTTTGGGCTTTTATCGGGTTTTCTAAATATGGTTCCTATTATCGGTCCGGTCGTTGTCGGGGCGGTTGTTACTATTTTGGTGGCGGCAACATCTTGGACCAAGGCCATATTTTTCCTCATTGCTTTTATTATCATCCAGCAAATTGAGGGCAATATCTTAACTCCGGTTTTGACAAAAAAATTCATAGGATTACCGCCGGTTTTGGTGCTGGTTTCGGTCTTGGTCGGAGCAAAATTATGGGGTTTTATGGGGTCGCTTTTAGCCATCCCCGTTGCCGGAATTTGCTTTGAATTTTTGAAGGATTTCTTGAAAAAACGCCGGGAAGAAAAGGAACAGGCCGCCATTTTGTAATATGGGCATTATTTATATTGTGGCCACTCCCATTGGGAATTTGGAAGATGTTTCGAAACGCGCCCTCCGGATATTGTCGGAGGTCGATTTAATTTTATGCGAAGATACGAGGATAACGAAGAGATTACTAGACTATTACCAGATCAAAACCCCCACATTAAGCTATCATCAGCATTCCCAGCTAAAAAAAGTTGAAGAGATTATTCAACTTTTAAAGAATGGTAAAAATTTAGCTTTGGTGTCTGATGCGGGTACGCCCGGCATTTCCGATCCAGGGAATAAGTTAATTGCACAGGTGCAACCTGTGCAATTAGCACAGGTGCAACCTGTGCCCGGGCCATCTGCCTTGGCTGCCGCAGCTTCTGTTGCCGGATTCCCGATGGATAGATTTGTCTTTTTGGGTTTTCCTCCGGTAAAGAAAAAACGGAAGAAGTTTTTTGAAGAGGCGGTAAGTTTTAAATATCCGGTGATATTTTATGAATCGCCTTACCGCATTCTCAAAACTCTAAAGGAGCTAAGCTCCCTATTAATCGAAAAGGAGCTTAGCTCCTTGAGGATTGTGGTTTGCAGAGAGCTGACAAAAAAATTCGAAACCATTTATCGGGGTTCAGTTAACGATGTTTTAGCCAAACTGACGCAAGGGGAGACAAGAGGAGAGTTCGTGATTATATTAGGAGGCAAATAGCTACAGCTATTACAATAACCTGGCTCGCAATTCCCCAAAAAGCGGGGAGTTTTTTATTTTCGCCAATGGCATTAATCGCCGTATGTATTTTCAGGTGCTTCTTTAATAATTTATTTTCCGGGAAGAGGCAATGCAGAAAAGTAAGTCCATCGGGGAAAATCGCCACAAAAGCGGCGGTCAACGTTAACATAGAATAGCCGGTTGTTAAAAAAACAACGATCAGCCCTAAACCAATATCTGCAAATACCTTTAAAAAATCCGGGAGGGACTTGGACCATTGTCTGGCTCGGATGGTTTTGATGGTATATTCGGTTTGAGGCCAAAGGTCCAAAAAATAATGGCTTAATAAAACAAAAATAAGTCCCAAAACGGGATTTTTAACTAAAGTTATGATTGCGACTCCGGTTAAAATATGAGGTGTTAAAAGCATTTTAATTTAATAAAAACGTGATAAGATAAAATCAGTTAAATTATACCATGAAAAACAAGTTTTATATAACAACAAGTATCGCTTATACTAATGCTCCGCCTCATATTGGGTATGCTTTAGAGTTGGTGCAAGCCGACGTTTTGGCGCGTTACCACAAGATTTTAGGCGAAGATGTTTTTTTTCTGACCGGTACCGACGAGCACGGCGCAAAGATTGTGAGAGCGGCAGAAAAAGCGGGCAAATCCCCGAAAGAATTTACCGAAGATATCTCTGAAGAATTCAAGAAACTGACGAAATCGCTCGGTTTATCAAACGATGATTTTATTAGAACGACTGACCAAAAAAGACACTGGCCGAATGTGAAAAAAGTTTGGTCGAAGCTTAAAGAAAAAGGCGATATTTATAAAAAAGAATACGAAGGCCTCTATTGCGTGGGCTGTGAGGCGTTTATTAAAGAAAAGGATTTAGTTGAAGGCAAATGCCCCATTCATCAGAAAAAGCCTGAAATCATTAAAGAAGAAAACTATTTTTTCAAGCTTTCGAAGCCAGAATATGTAGATCAAATAAAAAAAGAAATCGAGAAAAACGAAATAAACATAATACCCGGAGCTAGAAAGAATGAAATTCTAAGCTTTATTAACCAGGGGGTGGAAGATATAAGTATTTCTAGGTCAAAAGAAAATTTACAATGGGGCATTCCCGTGCCGGGGGACGAAAGTCAAACAATTTATATCTGGTTTGAAGCCTTAATCAATTATTTATTTCCGAAAGATAAAGGTTATTGGCCGCCCGATATCCAATGTGTAGGCAAAGATATATTCAGATTTCACGCCTTAATCTGGCCCATAATGCTTTTAGCTTTAGGTATAGAAAGACCGAAAAATATACTAGTTCACGGGTTTATTACTTCTGGTGGCCAGAAGATATCCAAAAGCCTAGGTAATGTGGTGGATCCGTTCGTCTTGATTAAAAAATACGGTGCTGATGCTGTGAGGTATTTTCTTTTGCGGGAGATTCCATCAACAGAGGACGGAGATTACACGGAGGAAAAATTTATTGAAAGATACAATGGCGATCTGGCTTCGGGCTTAGGAAATTTGGTGGCTAGAGTAATAACCCTTGCGAAAATTTCTAATTCCAAATTTCTAATTTCTAAAAAAATTTCAATTTCTAATTTTCAAGAACGATACAAAAAAGCTTTGGAAGAATTTAAATTCAACGAGGCCTTAAATATTGTTTGGGAGTTGATAAGTTTTTGTGATAAATATATTGAAAAAGAACGACTTTGGGAAAGTAAAGATGAAAAAGTTATCGGCGAATTATTATTTGTCTTAAAAAATATTGCCGATTTGTTAAAGCCATTTTTGCCCGAAACTTCAGATAAAATACTTAAGCAACTAAAAACTAAAAAAAGCGAACCGCTATTTCCTCGCTTCAAATAATTATGACATTTCCTCTTCAAGCTTTCTGGATCATATTCACAGTTTTTATTCTCGGAGCCGTTATTTTCGATCTTTACATCCAAGGCAAAAGGAAAAGAGAAATGTCTTCAAAAGAAGCGGGTTTTTGGACTTTGGGATGGATCGGTTTGGCACTTTTTTTTAATTTGCTGATTTATTTTTTCTTAGGGCACGGTAAGGCCCTTGAGTTTTTCACCGCCTATTTGCTGGAAAAGTCTTTAAGCCTGGATAATCTCTTTGTTTTTTTGGTTATTTTTTCATATTTTAACCTCCCTGTTCTTTTTCAGCAGAAAGTTTTAAAACTTGGGATTCTGGGAGCTTTTTTAATGCGAGCCGCTTTTATTTTTGGAGGTATTTGGCTTTTACAGAAATTCGATTTCCTTTTTTACATTTTCGGAGCATTTCTGATTTTCACCGCTTTTAAGTTGCTTATCCAAAAAGGCGAAAAGATAGATCCCCAGAAAAACTTGTTTTTGAAAATCGTTAAAAAACTCGTTCCCGTAGAGGAGAGCTGCAAAGAAGACAAATTTTTTGTTAAAAGGGGAAAAGTCCTGTGTCTTACCCCTCTTTTTCTGGCCCTCGTTTTAATAGAAAGCGCCGATTTGGTTTTTGCCTTGGATTCTGTGCCTGCGGTTTTAGCTATTACCCAAGACCCCTTTTTGGCCTATACCTCGAATGCTTTTGCTATACTTGGACTAAGGGCTCTTTATTTCTTTTTAATTACTCTCCTGCCGAAATTTATTTATTTAGAGAAAGCTATAATAACTTTATTGGCGTTTGTCGGCTTTAAAATGATTTTTAACCAAATCTATCATATCCCGCTAGTTTTTTCTTTAGCTTTTATTTTAGCGGTTTTGGTAATTTCTATTTTTCTTTCTTGGCGGAAATTAAGAAAAAACAAAAATGCTGATTGACACTCACGCGCACGTAAATTTTAACGCCTATAAAGAAGACAGTTCAAAAGTTCTTCGGCACTCTTTAGATAATGGTGTTTGGATGATTAATGTCGGTTCGCAATACTCAACGAGCAAACGGGCGGTGGAGATGGCTGAAAAATACCAAGAAGGAGTTAATGCGGCCGTGGGGCTTCACCCGATTCATGTTTCTGAAGAAGAATTTGATTGCGAAAAATATAAAAGGCTTGCCCTGAGCGGCAGTCGAAGGGTAGTGGCCGTAGGCGAAATCGGTTTGGATTACAAGCCGGAATATGCTTCGTTTAAGGAAAAGCAGGAGATTGTTCTTTTGCAGCAAATGGATCTGGCTCAAGAATTGAATTTGCCGATTATTTTTCACTGCCGCATGGCCCATGCGGATCTCATTGAGATCCTAAAATCAAAAATTAAAAATCAAATCTCAAAATTAAGCGGGGTTGTGCATTGTTTTACGGGGACATGGCAAGAGGCAGAAGAATACCTAAGAATGGGATTTTACCTTGGATTTAATGGTATAATTTTCAGACTAAATCTAGATGAAATAATCGAAAAAACGCCATTAGACCGGATTTTACTTGAGACGGACTGTCCCTATTTGACACCCTTGCCCGCCGAAGCTTTAGCGAAGGCGGGGCCCCTCCGTAACGAACCCATTTTCGTCAAATACGTGGCAGAAAAAATTGCCAAAACAAAGGGATTGAGCTATGAAGAAATAGCTGAGATCACTACTCAAAATGCCAAAAAACTCTTCAAAATTAAATAAGGCGGTTATTTCGGGTTGGAACCTAAATAAAATGAGTTTTTGGCCGAAAACCCGGTTAAAAACCATAAGCACTCCTTACGGAAAGGTTGCTTATTTTCAATTGGGCGATTGTATTTTTATCCCGCGGCACGGTCTCAAGGAAAGCATACCTCCGCACAAGATAAACCATCGGGCTAATATTTTCGCTATTAAAAAATTGGGGATAAAATATATTTTTGCTATTAATTCCGTCGGTTCCCTAAAGAAAGGAATTAAGCCCGGCGACTTTGCTGTCGTTGCAGACTATATTGATTTCAATCCGCCGACTTTTTACGAAAAACAAGCCAAATTTATTATCCCAATGTTATCTTCCGGCCTAAGAAAGGTTTTGGTGAAGATAGCGGAAAAATTAAAGATAAGACTTATTAAAAATGTAGTATATTTGCAAACCAAGGGGCCACGCTTTGAAACCAAGGCAGAAATTAGATTGTTTAAAAATTTTGCCGATGTCATCGGTATGACTATGGCTAGCGAAGCTACTCTGGCCGACGAATTAGGCTTAGAGTATATCTCATTATGTTCAATAGATAACTATGCCCACGGACTTGTTAAGAAACCTTTTACAATGGAAGAGTTCAGGTTAAATCAATCAAAAATGGTGGCTGGCATCGAGAGAATAATCAAAGAGATTATCGGTACGAAAATTAAGTGAGTATTTTAATTAAAAACATCATTTTGGACGGAAAGGGGCAGGATATTTTTATTAAAGACGGCCTCGTTGAGAAAATTGGTCATGGGTTGGATTTTAAAGCGGCAGAAAAGATTGATGGAAGAGGAGAAAAAGCTATTTTACCAGGATTAGTTAATTGTCACACCCACGCGGCCATGAACCTTTTCAGAGGATACGGCGACGATTTGCCTTTGAAAACTTGGTTGGAAAAGAAAATTTGGCCGCTTGAAGCCAAATTAACCGAAGATGATGTTTATTGGGGAACGAAACTAGCGATTCTGGAAATGATCAAAACTGGCACGACTTGTTTTAATGATATGTATTGGTATCCAGAAGCGGTCTTCGCGGCTTTGGAAGAAATGAATTTGCGGGGCGTCATCGGACCCCTGATTATTGATTTTGATAAAAGGGGTAGCAAAGAAAATTTTGAAAAGTTTTATCGTAATGCCATTGCCAAAACATCGGACTTAATTTCGATATCGGTCGCCCCACATTCGGTGTACGCCGTCTCAAAAGAAAACCTGATTTGGTCGAAAAACTTTGCCGCAAAAAATAAGATTAACCTCCATATTCATTTGTCGGAAACAGAACAAGAGGTTTCAGATTGCCGAAAGAAATATGGTTGCCGACCGGTGGAATATTTAAATAAAATAGGATTTTTAGGTAAAAACGTAGTTTTGGCGCATGGTATTTGGTTGGACGATCGAGAGGTCAGGATTTTAAAGGAAAAAGAATGTTCGGTAGTTTATAATCCTTGTTCGAACATGAAATTATCTTCAGGCACCTTTCCGTACAAGAAAGCGACGATGGAGAAGATTAATGTTTGTATGGGGACAGACGGCGCGACCTCTAACAACAGCCTAGATATGTTTGAAGAAATGAAATTTGCTTCGCTTTTGCAGAAAGTCGAAGAGAATAATCCGACCATAGCTCCGGCTGCCGAAATTTTTAAAATAGCCACGAAGAACGGCGCGAAGGCCTTAAAAATAAACGCCGGAGAAGTGGGGGAGGGAAAATTAGCTGATTTAATTTTAATTGATCTAAATAAGACATTTTTTTCACCTGGTCACAGCTTTGTTTCGGATGTTGTTTATGCGGGATCGGGTTTGGCAGTTTCTGATTTAATTTGTAACGGCATGGTTTTGATGCATAATGGTAAGGTTGAAGGCGAGGACGAGATTATAGAAAAAACTAGAGCTATCGCCAAAAATTTAATCAAGAGATAAGATTAAAATATGGAATATGAACCAAATAAAATAGAACCTAAATGGCAAGACCGTTGGGAAAAAGAGAGGGCTTTTTTGGCGGAAGATTCTTCTAAGAAACTGAAGCAGTATCTTTTATTGGAATTTCCTTATCCATCGGGCGATGGTCTTCACGTCGGGCATTGCCGGCCCTATTGTGCCCTAGACGCGATAGCTCGGCAAAAAAGAATGGCGGGAGCCAATGTTTTATTCCCAATCGGTTGGGATGCTTTCGGTCTGCCTACGGAAAATTACGCGATCAAGCACGGTATTCACCCAAGTATTGCTACGGAGAAAAACATCGCCAATTTCAAGCGTCAGCTTAAAAGCTTGGGCTTGTCTTTTGATTGGTCGCGCGAGATTAATACCACTGATCCCAAGTATTATAAATGGACTCAATGGATTTTTCTTAAGCTTCTTGAAAAGGGCCTGGCTTATCAGGCAGAAATACCTATCAACTGGTGTCCGGCGTGTAAAATAGGGCTGGCCAATGAAGAAGTGGTTTTAGGCAACTGCGAACGCTGCGGCGCTCCAGTGGTTAGAAAGATTCAAAAGCAATGGATGCTGAAAATCACCGCTTACGCCGACAGATTGATTGAGGATTTGGAAAAGCTCGATTTTCCTGAAAGAGTCAAATCCCAGCAGATCAATTGGATCGGCAAGAGCTTCGGTACGGAAGTTAATTTCCCTATTGATAATCAGCAGTCGTCAATTAATGTTTTCACTACCCGGGCGGATACGCTTTTTGGGGTGACGGCATTGGTTTTGGCACCCGAGCATCCATTGGCTGGAAAATTGGTTGCCGAAGAAAATAGAGAAAAAGTTAAAGAATATATTGAAACTGCTAAAAATAAAAGCGATTTCGAAAGGGAAAAATTAGAAAAAGGCTCGAAGAGCGGCGTTTTTACGGGTAGTTTTTGCAAACACCCGTTAACAGATGAGAGAATACCTATTTGGATCGGCGACTATGTTGTGGCTACTTACGGCGGGGGAGCTGTTATGATGGTGCCGGCCCACGATAAAAGAGATTATGATTTCGCCAAAAAATACGGGTTGGGGACAAAAGAAGTTGTTTCCGATGGCGTTTTAATCGATTCCGGTAAATTTACTGGATTAAAGTCCGAAGAAGCAATTGATAAAATCACCAAAGAACTAGAGAAAAAGAAATTGGGCGGGGGAATGGTTCAATATAAATTGCGCGATTGGGTTTTTTCACGCCAGCATTATTGGGGCGAGCCCATGCCGCTTATTCATTGTCAAAAGTGCGGCACTGTCCCCGTGCCCGAAAAGGATTTACCGGTGGAACTGCCTTATGTTGAAAAATACCAGCCAACCGGCACGGGCGAATCTCCTTTGTCGGCTATTCAGGAATGGGTTAATACAAAATGTCCCAAATGCGGGGGCCCGGCAAAAAGAGAAACAGATACCATGCCCAATTGGGCGGGGTCAAATTGGTATTATATGCGCTATTGCGATCCGAATAACGATAAAGCGCTGGCTGATCCTAAGAAGTTAAAATACTGGATGCCGGTGGATTGGTATAACGGCGGCATGGAGCACACAACTTTGCACCTTTTGTATTCCCGCTTTATTTATAAGTTTCTTTTTGATATCGGGGCAGCTCCGCAGAACGAGCCGTACCAGAAAAGAACTTCTCACGGCATAGTTTTGGCTGCAGACGGCCGGAAGATGTCAAAGTCTTTCGGCAATGTCGTTAATCCTGACGACATAGTTAAAAAATACGGAGCTGACACGTTGAGAATTTATGAAATGTTTATGGGGCCTTTTGACCAGGCGATTGCTTGGTCGGAGCAGGGGGTTAAGGGAGTCGCTCGCTTTTTAGGGAAGATTTGGAAGTTAAACTTAAAACCGCGACTTAAAAACAAAAATTTAGAAAATTTAGTTCAAAAAACGATACAGAAAATAACCAACGATTTAGAAAACGTTAAATTCAATACGGCTATTTCAGCCTTGATGATTTTAGTGAACGAAATGGAAAAAGAAGAATCTGTTTCAGCAGATGATTACGAAGCCCTTTTAATTTTACTTGCGCCGTTTGCGCCGCACTTGGCCGAAGAACTCTGGAGTAAATTAGGGCACACGACCAGTGTTTTTGAGGAACAATGGCCCGAGTTCGACCCCAAGCTAATCAAAGAGGATAGGATTACTTTGGTCGTGCAGATTAACGGCAAAGTCAGGGACACCATCGAGGTTAAGGCTGACATTTCTGAAAGAGAGGCCAGGGAGTTGACATTGAGCCGAAAAAAGGTTAAAAACTACATATTGGATAAAGAGATAAAAAAGGTATTTTTTGTCAAGGGAAAATTAATCAACATCGTTATCTAAATGTGCGGGATTGTCGGTTACATCGGCAAAAATAAAGATATTAAAATAGGATTAGCCGCCTTAAGACGATTGGAATACCGAGGCTACGATTCAGCGGGCCTCGCTGTTTTTGATACGGACAAAAAGCAAGTCATTTGCGCGAAGGTTGCGGGCAGAATCGATGCCTTGGAAAATAAAATCAACGGCAGCAACCTTAGCGGAAATCCTTCGTTGTTCCATACTCGCTGGGCCACTCACGGGGGAGTTACCGAGGCCAACGCCCATCCCCACACTGATTGCAAGGGGAATATTTGGCTGGTCCACAACGGCATTATCGAAAATTACAGGGAGTTAAGGGAGTCGCTAGAGAAGGATGGCCATAAATTTTCTTCAGAAACCGACACGGAAGTGGCGGCGCACTTAGTTGAAAAATTCTTTACGGGTAACTTGGAAGAAGCCGTCCGCAAAGCCGTCAAAGTAATCAGAGGAGCTTATGCTTTGGTTATTATTTCCCGTGACGATCCGCAGAAGTTGGTCGCGGCGCGGCTTTCAAGCCCGTTGGTTATTGGTATTGCCGCTGACGACGGCTATATCGTGGCTTCGGACGCGGCCGCTATTACTCCCTATACTAAACAAGTAGTTAATCTGGAAGATAATGAAATCGCAGTTATTAATTCCCATGATTTTTACATACTCAAAGAAAGGCAACCCGAAGAATTATCCATGGACGTGCAAGACATCCAAAAGGGCGGTTATCCTCACTTTATGCTTAAAGAAATCATGGAGCAGCCCGAAGCTTTGGAAAATTCTCTTAAAGGACGTTTGATTGCCGATGAGGGGATAGCGAGACTTGGCGGGCTGCAAAACGTTACCGATGCTTTGCGGAGAATAAAACGATTGCGTATTGTCGCCTGCGGTTCGGCTTATCACGCAGCTCTCGTCGGTAAATATATGCTGGAAGAATACGCGGGCGTTCCTACCGAAGTTGATATTGCTTCCGAATTCAGGTACCGCAAGCCCATTTTAGAGGAGAATACGGCCCTTTTGTGCATTTCCCAGTCAGGCGAAACCGCCGATACCCTGGCCGCCCTCAAGGAAGCCAAAATGAGAGGAATTTTAACCTTGGGCATTGTGAATGCTACGGGCAGCACCCTAACCAAAGAAACCGATGCGGGGGTTTATAACCACATCGGCCCGGAAATCGGGGTGGCTGCCACCAAATCTTTTGTTTCGCAATTGGCTGTTTTGGCTTTGTTAACTTTGTATTTGGGCCGGCAAAGGAATCTGAGTTTAGTAAAGGGGCAGAGGATTGCCGCCGATCTCCGGCAGATTCCTAATTTAGTCAAAGAGATTTTGAAACAAAGCGAAGGGATTAAAAAAATAGCAGAAAAATATAAAAATTTCCAGAATGCTTGTTTTATCGGTAGAAAATACAATTCGCCCATCGCGCTTGAAGGAGCTTTAAAACTGAAAGAAATTTCTTACGTGCATGCCGAGGGAGTGGTCGGCGGCGAATTAAAACACGGGCCCTTAGCTTTGATTGACGAGAATTTTCTGACCGTCGCCATATGCCCCACAGATTCCGTTTATGAAAAAATGGTTTCCAATATCCAGCAAATTAAAGGCAGAAACGGCAAGGTTATCGCCGTTGCCACCGAAGGAAATGAGGATATTAAAAAAATCGCCGATGATGTCATTTATATTCCCAAGGCCAGCGAAATGCTGACTTCGATTTTAAGCGTGGTGCCTCTGCAATTATTCGCTTATCATATGGGCGTTTTGAGGGGTTGCGACGTCGATAAACCGAGAAATTTAGCTAAATCAGTGACCGTTGAATAATATGAAGGAAATTTTACTTGGCAACGAAGCCATCGTCCGAGGAGCTCTGGAGTCGGGAGTGCAATTTGTGGCGACTTATCCGGGCACTCCGGCTTCGGAAATCGGTAATATATTCTATAAGCTTTCCCAAAATAAAGAGTTTGGGGGTTATTTCGAATTTTCAGTTAATGAAAAATTAGCGATGGAAGCCGGTATGGGCGCTTCCTATTCGGGGCTGAAAACATTAATAGCGATGAAAAACTTCGGTTTAAATGTGGCTTCAGATCCACTCTTACCTTTCGTTTATACCGGCACCAAGGGGCCGACGGTTATTATGATTGCCGATGATCCTTCATGCCACTCTTCCGCTCAATCGGAAGAAAATACGAGAGCCTTTGCTTCGCTGGCTCACATTCCAATTTTAGAGCCGTCCGACGCCCAGGAGTGCAAGGATTTTATTAAATTAGCGTTTCAGATTTCCGAAAAATATAATATTCCCGTTATGGTGAGAACCACGACCAGAGTCTCTCATCAGAAAATGTTGGTTGAACTCGGCTCTTTGCCCGCGGGCCAGCAAGCGTTTTTCGGCGATTTCGTAAAAGACGCGAACAGATTCGTTACTTTGCCCCCGCGCGTTTTGGAAATGAAGAAAGAGCTTCTGGAAAAGATAGAAAAAATCAGAGCATTCGTCGAAATAAAGCAAAAATTAGAAATTAAAAATTTAAAATTAGGAATTATAACATCCGGCATTTCTTACCTGTATGTCATGGAGGCCTTGAAGGAATTGAAATTGAACTTGCCAGTTTTAAAGCTGGATTTCTTTTATCCTTTGCCCGAGAAAAAAATCCAATCTTTTTTAAAGAATCTCAAAAAGGTTCTGGTTGTTGAAGAACTGGAGCCTTATTTGGAAAAAGAGGTTAAGATATTGGCCCAAAAAACTCATTGTCGAGTTCAGGTCTTTGGCAAGGATTTAATTCCGGAAGTGGGAGAATTGAAACCGGAGATTGTTACCGAGGCGATCGCTGAACTAACGGGCCGTAAGTTAAAAATTAAAAATCAAAAATTAAAAATTCCCGTTCTTAAGCGTTCTCCGATACTTTGTCCCGGCTGTCCTTATTGGCTGGTGATTTCGGCCGTGAAAAAAGCAGTCGATGTTAATCAGGTTGTTTTTGGGGGAGAGATCGGCTGTTACATGCTTTTCGGCACCTCAGTCGTTAATCTGCAGGACTATTTAGCCTGCATGGGCTCTTCCGTAGGCATCGGACACGGCATTAAAAAAGCCACAAATAACAAAAAGAAACTTATTGCTTTTGTGGGAGATTCTTCTTTTTTCCATGCCGGCATTCCCGCTTTGATCAATACGGTATTTAATAAGTCCAATCCTTTGATTATTATTCTAAATAACAACACTACGGCCATGACCGGTCATCAACCGCATCCGGGCAATGCAGGGATCAGTATCGAAAATATCGTGCGAGCGTGCGGCGTAAAAAACTTAAAGGTGATTGACCTGGTTAACCAGCCGGAATTTATTCAGACGGTCAAAGAATTCGTAGAAGCCCCGGAGGTTTCGGTAATTATTGCTAAACATCCATGCATATTTGTAAAATAGACCAATTCAATATCGTGATTGTGGGGACCGGCGGGCAGGGGTTAATCACTCTTTTGCAGGTTATCGCCCAAGCTGCAGTTTTTTCTGGGCTGGATTTTAAAACTTCGGAATTGCACGGGCTTTCGCAAAGAGGAGGATCGGTCGAGGTTCATATCAGGTTTGGTAAAAAGATTTATTCTCCCTTAGTGGCTCGGGGCGAAGCCGATTTGGTGATTGCTCTTGAGATGCAGGAGGTTTTAAGGGCCGCTTATTTTGCCAACCCCAAGACGGATTTTTTAATCAATAAGTATTTTATTCCCATTCCTTTGCAAAAAACTCTTTCCGAAGAGCAAATTGTCGGCGCGCTTAGAAAAATCAGCAAAAAAATAGAAGTAGTCGAAGCGGGCGGTGTGACTGCCGGAGTTTACCTTTTGAGTTTAGCTAGTTTCAAAAAAATAATTCCTCTTCAGCCCAACTTAATTCTCAGGGCAATAAAAAAAATAATTCCCGAAAAATATTTTGAATTAAACAAGAAAGCATTCGATTTAGCTGAACATGGCTCAAAGAATTAAAAAAATCGTTTGTTTGGGAGGCGGCAACGGCATGCCCAAAGCCGTTTTACCCGGCCTTAAAAAATATCCGGTAAAAATATCGGTGGTTTCAGCTACGCTGGATACCGGCGGTTCGTCCGGAAGACTGAGGCAGGGATTCAAAACTGGTATTTCTTTCGGCGATATTAGAAGAGCAGCTTTAGCTTTATCGGAGGCAGACATCCGGACCAAAAATTATTTTACTTATCGCGACTGGGACGGCCATGTGATGGCCAATGTTTTTTGCACGGCTATGACGGCAGCCACCGGCAGCCAAGAGGCGGCCATTCAAGAGCTTAAAAATAAACTGAAAGTTCCAAAGCATCACGAAATTTTGCCGGTCACTCTCGATGACGCTAATATTTGCGCCGTTCTGGAAAACGGCCAAACCGTTATTGGCGAAACAAATATCGATATTCCGAAACATAACGGCGGACTCAGAATCAAGGACGTCTATTTGGAGCCGAAAGCCAGGCCTTTTCCTAATGCCCTTAAAGCGATTGAAGATGCAGATTTAATTACTATCGGTCCGGGCGACCTCTATTCTACCTTAGCTCACGTTCTTTTAGTTGATGGCGTGGCCCAATCCATTAAAAAAAGCAAAGCAAAAAAAGTTTACATCTGTAATTTAATGCAGAAGTACGGCGAGACCAATCATTTTATGGTCCAGGATTTTGTGAGCCAGATTGAGAAATTTTTGGGCGGTTCTTTGGATTTTGTAATTTACAACAAAACCGAACCCGATGCCCAAAGGGTAGCCCTCCAGAAGAAAGAGCATCCCGAACTTTTAAATATGGTGGAAAATAGAACTTTGGATCCGAGATTTATTGGTGCGGACCTAATAACTTCTTCCGGATCCATAACACACGATCCGGATAAATTAACTAAAATTATTTTATCTCTAATGACATGCAAGCAGTAATTTTGGCGGCGGGGGAATCGTCTCGTTTTTGGCCGTTGAATTACCAAAACAAATCCCTTTTTAAGGTTATGGGCAAGCCCTTGATTTGGCATACTATCGAAAGTTTGAAGAACGCCGGTATCAAAGAGGTGATTATTATTCAGGGCCCGCAAAAAGAAATCGAAGCATCTTTAAGGGATTATAATTTGGGAGACAAGATAAAATATTTAATTCAAACAGCGCCCGAAGGCATGGGAAACGCCCTTATGGAAGCCCGGAGGTTAATCTCAGGGCCCTTTTTGGCCGTCGGCGGCCATAAAGTCGATGCCGGCGATTACATTCCAGAAATGGCCGGAAGGAAGGAAGAGGTTGTTTTGTTTGGGGTCAAGACCAGTCAGCCGTGGCATTACGGGATTTTAAAAATAGAAGGCGATAAGGTTAAAGATTTAGTCGAAAAACCAGAGAAAGGCAAAGAGCCATCGAATTTGAAACTCGGCGCTGTTTATTTATTGCCGCCGACTTTTTTTGAGTATCATCAACGCTTGCCGAAAAATCATTATTCATTTGAGCAGACGCTGAAACAATATATCCAAGAAGAAAAAGTCGGGCTTGTTGAGGCTGGCGAAGATTCTTCCTCCTTAAAATATCCTTGGCAGCTGTTTTCTTTGGCTAAGTATTTATTGGATAAAAACCTCGGGGGTCAGAAGGTTCATGTCGGCAAAAATACAAAAATCTTCGAAGGAGCGGTGATTAAGGGCCCTTGCTATATCGGAGATAATTGCGTGGTCGGCAATAACGCCATAGTCAGGGATCATACCGATCTGGAAGATGGAGCGGTAGTCGGGGCGCAATCGGAAGTTGCAAGGTGCCTTTTCCAGGAAGACGCTCATATGCACTCAGGTTTTTTAGGCGATTCAATTTTGGGTAAAAATTGTCGGGTTGGCGCGGGGATTGTCACCGGCAACGTCAGATTGGACAAGGGAGGAATAAAAGAAACCGGCCTCAATTCTTTGGGGGTGATTGTCGGGAGCAATACCCATATTGGCATCAATGTTTCTTTAATGCCGGGTATTTTAATCGGCTCTAATTGCGTTGTCGGACCGGCTTCGGTGGTTTTCGAAAATATAGAAAACGACACCACGTTTTATACGAAATTTGAAAAGGTTGTTAAAAAGAACTAACATTCGCGATTTGACAAAAATCATTGAATTTAATATAGTAAAGCATCTTTAAGATTAAATAGCTGATAAAAAGGAAAGGAAAAGGTATGAGAGAATGTCGGAGATGCGGCGTCGAGATCAATGGTTTTGCCCTTGGGAATAGGATAAAAGCGGTAGGTAAAGAAAATGGCCGGTCTTGGTTTTCGAGGCATGTTAAGCAGTTTTTCTCTTTGGTTTTCCACGGTTTTGTTAAGCCAGAAATTGAGGGTTATACGGAACTTTGCGATTTATGTTATTCGGATTTTAGCCGGTGGTTAGATGAAAAGAAGGAGGTGTTAAATGAGTAGCTCTTTAATAACCTCGATGTCATTGACATTCCAGGAGAATGTGGTCATTTTGCACGCCCTGGAAAGATTAAAGGGGCCAGGGAAATTATTAGGACGCCTGGAGTTGGCAGTCGATAATGGGATTACGTCTTTACAGTTTTCTGAGGACGAGATTAAAGATATAATCAAATCTCTGGATTTCGCCCTGGAAGAAAGTCGAAATGCGGAAGCTGAATATTACGGGTACTTCACTTTATCGAATCTCGCTGGGTTACGAGACAAAATCAAGAATTTCTCAAAAGTTTTTTCAGTAAAAGGGGCTTAACCTCCCCTTTTTTGTTTTATGAAAATAGGTTAAATTAAGTTAATGGAAGTAATACAGCCTAATTTGCGAAAAGCCGTTAAAGTTATTAAGTCAGGCAAGATCTTAATTTGCCCGACGGACACGGTTTACGGACTGATTTGCCGCGCTGGCGACAAAAAGGCAATTGAGAAAATATATAAAATTAAAAAAAGGCCAAAAAACAAACCTTTGCCAGTTTTTGTAAATACCATTGTAATGGCTAAGGCAATGGCCATGATCGATAAAAATCAAGAGAAGTTTTTAAAAAAGATTTGGCCGGGGAAAACTACCGTAATTTTTAATAGTCGAAAGAGCGGCACGATTGGTATTAGAATCCCCGACCATAAGTTTGTGCTTAACCTGGTTAAGCACACGGGCCCGTTGATGGAAACGTCAGCCAATATTTCAGGCATGCCTCCTACCACAAAAATCGAAGAAGTTTTAAAATACTTTAAAGGGAGAAAATATCAGCCCGATCTGGTTTTAGATGCCGGCGACTTAAAACCGGCAAAACCTTCGCAAGTCGTCGACCTTACCGGTTTGAAACCAAAAGTTTTAAGAAAATGAATTTAGATATATTATTATTTCAGCAAATTAATGGGCTGGCAGGGAAGTACGGTTTTCTCGACAAATTGGGCGTTTTTTTCGCCGAATATTTGCAGTATATTTTAGCCGTAGTTTTAATTTGGCTGTTTAGAAAGAATATTAAAGTGATTATTTTGTCGGTTTTAGCTGCGGCGCTGGCGAAGTTCGGCATTGCCGAATTGATCCGCTTGTTTTGGTCTAGGCCCCGTCCTTTTATTAACCATGATATCAATTTACTTTTTGGAAAAGTGAACGAACCGTCATTCCCGTCCGGGCACGCCTCCTTCTTTTTTGCATTAAGTACGGTTGTTTATCTCAACAACAAAAAAGCCGGCATTTTATTTTATGCGGCAAGTTTTGCAATTTCGCTTTCCCGCGTTTTTGCCGGGGTTCATTGGCCGTCGGATATCTTAGGCGGCGCTATTGTAGGCATTTTTTCCGGCTGGCTGGTGATGAAGCTCGCGAAGAGATTTTAAGTGGGCAAGGTGGGAGTCGAACCCACAAGAGATTGCTCTCATAGGTTTTTGAGACCTACGTGTATACCATTCCACCACTTGCCCGAGTCTCATAAAACTAATTCATAATGTATCAGTTTTTGGGGCATTTGTCAAAACAGCCCTTTTTTGTTAATCTTATTTAATGACTCGGATTATTGCCATCGCCAACAATAAGGGAGGGGTAGGGAAAACGAATGTCAGCGTGAACCTGCCCGTTTTTTTGGCGGCATTGGGCAAAAAGGTGCTTTTAGTTGATTTTGACCATCAGGCGAACGCCACTTTTTCTTTAGGGATTCACCCCAAAAATTTGCCGCTCTCCGTTTATCACGCTTTGATGGGTCACGTGAGTCCTGCGGCGATTATCCGCAAAAGCCAATTTTTCGGATATGAGATCATGCCGGCTTCGTCAGACTTGGCCGGCGCTTCCGTTGAACTCGTCAATCTTCAGGATCGGGAGTTCAAATTGCGCGAAATCTTAAATAAGGTTAAAGATTCTTATGATTTTATCTTAATTGATTCGCCGCCAAGTTTGGGGCCGTTAACCATTAACGCCCTCTGCGCCGCTAATGAAGTGTTAATACCGGTTCAGTGCGAATATTTGGCGCTGGAAGGGCTGGAACAGCTGCTAAGCACAATTAAACTGGTAAAAGAGAATCTCGGGCAGGATCTTAAGATTACGGGCGCTCTTTTGACCATGTATAATAGAAATAATAAAATAAGCAGGGAGGTGGCTAAAGAAATCAGGCGGAATTTCCCGGGATATGTTTTTGATACCGTGATTCCCAGGCAGGTTTGTTTGGCTGAGGCGCCAAGATACGGCAGAACAATTTTACAATATGCCCCTACCTCATCAGCCGCTCAGGCCTATCGGGAACTCGCCCAAGAACTTCTTAACCGAGAAAATCAAAATAATCCTAATCCAATAATAACTAATCCAACTCCATAAATATGAAACAAACTTTTGGCAAGGGACTGGAATCGTTAATTCCCAAGAAAAATGTAAAAGAAGCTGTCAGTTCCGGAATAAAACAAGAGCCGATTTTTTACATTGAAATTGAAAAAATTAAATCCAATCCCTACCAGCCAAGAAAGAACTTCGATCAGGAAGGACTTGAGGCTCTGGCCAATTCAGTCAAGGAATTCGGCGTTTTACAGCCATTGCTGGTAAGCCGGATTGAAAAAGAAACGGGGACCGAATATCAATTGGTGGCCGGAGAGAGGAGGCTGTTGGCTTCCAAAATGGTTGGGTTGGCCCAGGTCCCGGTGATTGTCCGAGATCCGACCGAACAAGAGAAACTGGAAATTTCCTTAATCGAGAATGTCCAAAGAATGGATTTGAACGCTATGGAAAAAGCCGAAGCCTACCAAAGGCTCGTAAAAGAATTCAACTTAATGCAAAAAGATGTGGCCAAGCTTTGCGGCAAAAGTCGCGAAGCCATCGCCAATACTTTAAGGCTTCTCGATTTGCCGGATGACATTAAGCGAGCTTTAAGAGACGAAAAGATCAGCGAGGGACATGCTCGGGCGATGCTGGCGGTCAGCGGCGCCGAAAAACAGAGAGCTGTTTTGGCGCAAACCTTAAGAGACAGTCTTAATGTCCGCGATGTCGAAAGTTTGGCCCAAAGGCTGAATATTTGGCGACCGGTCAAAAGGAAGGTTTCGGCTGCTTCACAAGAAGTCAAAACTCTGGAAGAGAAAATAAGAAATATCCTGGGGATAAAAACTATCAAATTAAGAATGGAAGGCGGGCGCCCCAAGCTGACTATTTTCTTTAATTCCAAAAAAGAGGTTGATTCTCTATTTAAAAAATTCGGGCCATAAAGCCCGAGTTTTTACTTTTTTATCCAACTGGCTTCAATAATTTTTTGAGGCCATTTTTTTTGGATTTCTTTCATGGTTTGGCAATCAGCTTTATGGATAATTGCCCCTCTATTTTTAGTGATGTAGGCTTTAATTTTTTCTACCGGCTTTGGAAGGCAGCATTTGGCCAAATGTATCTGGATGCCCGTTTGGCCGGCCAAAGAAACAACCATTTCAGATTTCGGGCTTTTCGCTATTTTTGGTTTTCCCCGGCTTATTCTCGGAAAGCGGATGATTTTTACCGTTTTTTCCAGGAAACTTTTAAAGCCGTCTACCGGCGAAGTTTCTTTGAAAAAGCTTTTTATTCTAGAGCGGGCTAGTCCGGTTTTGACACATTTTATCCAGTCCCGAGAGGGCTTCTGATTTTTATCAGTTATAATTTCCACTATGTCGCCGTTTTTCAAGGGCTGGAATATTTTTACCATTTTTCCATTGACCTTGGCCGCTTTGCAATGATCGCCGATATCGGAATGTACCGCATATGCAAAATCGACAGAGCAGGCCCCCTCCGGAAGATCAATGACATCGCCTCTCGGGGTGAAGACAAAGATTCTGTTTTTAAAGAAATCAATTTTTAATCCATCTAAAAAATCCTTAGATTCCGAAATCTTGCTTTGCCAGTCCTTCAGTTGTTGGACCCAGGAAAATTCTTTGCCCTGATTTTTTAAGTTAATGCCTTCTTTCGCAGCCCAGTGGGCGCAAATTCCGTATTCGGCTTCGTTGTGCATCTGTTGGGTTTTAACCTGGATCTCAATGATTTTGCCTAAGAAACAGATAACCGTAGTATGGAGAGCCTGATAGCCGCTGGGTTTAGGAAAAGCAATATAATCCTTAATCCGGCCGATTAGCGGCCGCCAATATTTATGGATGGCCCCCAGCGTCTGATAGCATGTTTTTACGTTAGCCACAATTACCCTTAGGGCGATTAAATCGTATATCTGCTCAAAATCCATATTGTGTTTCAGGAGCTTTTGGTAGAGGCTCCAATAGTGTTTCGGCCGGGAATGGACATCAATCGGCCTGATACCTTCTTTTTTCAGGAATTTTATCAAAAGCGGTGAGACTTTATTTAAATGTCTTTGCCTTTCTTCATATTTTTCTTTAACATTTTTTACCAGCCATTCATATTCTTTAGGGTAAAGATAAGGGAAAGACAGGTCTTCCAGCTGGCCTTTCATATTACCCATTCCTAATCGGTTAGCCAGGGGCGCGAAAATTTCTAAGGTTTCCAGCGCGATTCTTTTTTGTTTTGCGGGTTCGACCGAATTCAGGGTCTTCATATTATCCAACCTATCGGCCAATTTAATCAGAACTACCCTCAAGTCTTCCGCCATGGCAAAAAACATCTTTCTTAAGTTTTCCGCCCGCAAGTCAATGGGGTTTTTAATTCTTTTTTCGATTGGCTCTATAGTTAGCCCCTCTTTCGGATAGCGAAGTTTGCCGAGCTTTGAAACGCCGCTGACCAAGAAAGCGATTTCTCGGCCAAATTCTTTCTCAATATCTTGCAATGTTTTTTTAGTATCGTCAGCCACATCATGCAAAAATCCGGCGGCGATTGTTTTGGAATCCATCCTCATATTGCTAAGGGTTTGGGCGACTCTAAAAGGATGGAAGATGTAATCCTCGCCCGAAGATCTTTTTTGGTCCTGGTGGGCGTTTTGCGCAAACTTAAAAGCTCTCTCTATGAGTCCGGGATCAGAAGCTTTTTTAAGGATTAGCTGGAGTTGCAGATTTATCATAATCGCACTCCTTATTGGAGCATTTTATCTTTTTGTATTTCTCAACGAGTATTGAGCTGCATTTGGGGCATTTTTCGTTAACGGGCTTATCCCACAAAGCGAAATCGCACTTGGGGAAGCGGTCGCATCCGTAAAATATCTTGTTTCTTTTCGTTCTTTTGGTGACAATGTTGCCCTCCTGGCACTTCGGGCATTTTATCTTTAAATTATTTTCGGGTAAAGATTCAGTATATTTGCATTCGGGGAATTTAGAACAGGCGTAAAACTTGCCGAATTTGCCCAACCTTACCAAAAGCGGGCTTTGACACTTCGGGCAAAGCTTTTTAAGATTCTCTTCAGTAAACTCTTTTTTCGAAACATCTTTATATTTCTGTTCCAAATTTTTACTGAACGGGCCGTAAAAATCCTCAAGGACTTGTTTCCATTTTCTCCCGCCTCCGGCAATTTTATCTAAATTTTCTTCCATATTTGCGGTAAAATTAATATCTACTATTTCGGGGAAGTGAGTGACTAAGAGATCGTTGACCACGAGTCCGATTTCAGTAGGCCGGAAAAACTTTTTTTCGTCTTTTTCAATATAGTTTCTTCCTTGGATGGTTGAAATAATCGGGGCGTAGGTTGACGGCCGTCCGATACCTTCTTTCTCGAGGGCTTTAATTAAAGTAGCTTCGGTGTAGCGGCTGGGCGGCAATGTAAAATGTTGGAGCTTGTCTATTTTTAAAAGTTTTAAAACTTCGGCTTTTTCCAGCGCCGGCAAGGTCTTTTCTTCGTATTTAATAGGATATATCTTTAAGAAGCCGTCGAATTTTAAGGTTTGGCCGTTAGCTCTGAAAACAAAGTTTTTGGCTTTGATATCCGCGGTTGTAGCCAGAAAAACCGCTTCTTTCATTTGGCTGGCGATAAACCTCCGCCAGATTAAATCATAGAGTTTATATTGCCTTTCGTCCAATTTGGCTTGGCTTTTCAGGTTTTCGGGGGTGCTTCCCGGATAAGTGGGCCTTATGGCCTCGTGCGCCTCTTGAGCTCCTTTAGATTTTGTTTTGAACTTCCTGAATTGGTAATAATTTTGTCCGTAGTTTTCCGTAATGAATTTTTTGGCGGCATCAAGAGATGTTTCCGAAAGATTTAAAGAGTCGGTTCGGTGGTAAGTGATTCTTCCTGTCTCGTAGAGGCGTTGGGCGATACTCATAGTGAATTTGGCCGGGAATTTAAATCTCCTCCAAGCTTCCTGCTGCAGGGTGCTTGTGGTAAATGGCGGCAGGGGATTTTTATTTACTTCCTTTTTTTCAATTTCTAGCACTTGATATTCGGCCCCGGCCAAATCTTGGATGATTTTTTCCGCTTCTTTCTCGTTTTTTATTTCCAGCTTATCCAAAACCTCTTCATTAATTCTTACGAGTGCCGCCTCGAATTCATTAATTTTGAGATTTGAATTTTGAGATTTAAGATTGGCGATAATGCTCCAGTATTCCTGGGGTTTGAACTTTTTGATTTCTTTTTCTCTTTCCACCACTAACCTGACCGCGACCGATTGGACGCGGCCGGCTGACAAGCCTCGGGCGATTTTTTTCCACAAAAACGGCGATAGTTTATAACCGACGATTCTATCCAAAACTCTTCTCGCCTGTTGGGCATTAACTTGATTAATATCGATGTCCCGAGGATTTTTAAGCGCTTCTTTGACGGCCTCTTTAGTGATTTCATGAAAAACAATTCTTTTATATGGCTCTGTCTTGCCGCCAAGTTTTAAGGCTTCTACTAAATGCCAGGCAATGGCCTCTCCCTCTCTGTCCTCGTCGGTCGCGAGTATTGTTGATTTGGTTTCTTTGACCGCATCTTTGAGCAGTTTTATGGTTTTTCTGGCTTTGGTCGGGATGACATATTTTGGTTCAAAATTTTTTTCAAGATCAATGCCAAGTTCACCCTTGGGCAAGTCTCTGACGTGTCCGTATGAGGGGAGGACTTTATAGTCTTTTCCCAAAAAGCCCTGAAGCGTTTTGGATTTTGTAGGGCTTTCCACCACAACAAGCTTCATATTTTTCAACTTAGCATCATTTTTTAAAAATGACAAAATTAGCCGCTCTTTAATTTATCAATGGCATCAGACAATATTTGGCAATATAGGTTTAATCCGACTTGGTTGATGCTGCCCGATTGCTCCTTGCCTAAAATGTTGCCGGCGCCTCTGATTTCCAAATCGCGCATAGCAATTCGGTAACCCGATCCCAGCTCTTCAGCTTCTTTTAATGCTTTTAATCTTTCTTCAGCTAACGGGGAAAGATTTTTACCGTAAAAGAAATAGGCGAAAGCTTGAGTATGTGAGCGGCCTACTCTGCCTCTGATTTGATAAGCTTGAGCAAGGCCGAGTCTTGGGGCATCGGCCACGATTAAAGTGTTGACGTTGGGTATATCAAGCCCGTTTTCAATAATGGTCGTCGCTACCAGCGCGTCGATTTTTTTATTTTGGAAATCATTCATTATTTTAACAAGTTCTTTTTCGGTTAGCCGGCCGTGGACAACGCCGATTCTTAATTTGGGAACCAGCCGTTGAAGCAGTTCCTTGGCCGATTCAATTGTTTCCACACGGTTGTGTAAGTAGTAAACCTGTCCGTCTCTTTTCATTTCTTTATTGATTGCTGTTTTGATAATTTTTTCTGACCAAGACAGAACAAATGTTTTTATCGGCTGGCGATAAAGAGGGGGAGTTTGGATGACGCTGATTTTCTTTAAAGAAGAGAGAGCGAGATACAAAGTTCGGGGTATTGGTGTCGCGGAAAGAGACAAAATATCTAAAGATGCTCTTATTTTCTTTAATTTTTCTTTTTGTTTGACGCCGAACCTTTGTTCATCGTCAATTACTAAGAGCCCCAGATCCTTAAACTCGACGTCGTTTGATAAAACGCGGTGGGTGCCGATAATAATATCGACTTGGCCTTTCTTCAGTTTTTGGATGATATTTTCCTGCTCTTTTTTGGTTTGCAGCCGGCTAAGCAGTTCAAATTTAATAGGAAGGTCGCCAAGTCTTTTCTTAAAAGTTTGGTAATGCTGGGAAGCCAAAATAGTAGTCGGGCAAATCAGGGCCGTTTGGTAGCCGGCGTTAACCGCCTTGACCATTATTCTCAAAGATACCTCGGTTTTGCCAAAGCCCACATCGCCGCAGACAATTCTGTCCAAAGGAATTTGAGAGGTTTCCAGGTCTTTTTTAATATCTTCAATCGCCTGGATTTGATCCGGCGTTTCTTCGTAGGGGAAAGTATCGGTGAGAGCGATATCGATTTCGGTGTCAGACAAATAATAAGGTCGGGTGGAGATTTCTCTTTTGGCATAGATTTCCAAAAGTTCTTTGGCAAGTTTCTCCGCTTCTTCTTTTACTTTTCTTTTCGTTCTTTCCCAAGAAGGAGAGCTTAATCTTGAAATTAAGGGAGTTTGAAAACCGATGTACCTCGAAAGTTTTCTTTCCAGCCCAATGGGCACATATAGTTTGTCGCCCTGCGCATATTCCAGAACGTAATAATTTTCTTTAATATCCGCGAATTTTCCTACGCCATGGTCTAGGTGCACCAAATAATCACCCGATTTTAACCCTTTTAAATCAGAAAACAATTTTTGTCTTTTTAGTTTTCGTTTAATCCTTTCTTTGGTTTCTTGTTCATCGGTGATGGTTAGGGGCAGTTTTTCGATATTTTCAATTTGATTGCCGTAAAAATCGATGCGGAAAGCGCCATCGGCGTTTACCGGGAAAATATCAATCGTGCCGCCTCTTCGCGAAAACTCGCCCGGCTCCTCGATGGTCTGGACTTTTTCATAGCCCATTTCATCGAGTTTTCTTAATACCCAGGAGAAGTTCATTTCATATCCTCTTTCGAACAACAAAGTATTGTCTTCAAAAAACGACTGGGATTTTTTCGCTTCCAAGATTTTTTCAAGATTTTCCGCAAACCACAAATTGCCCCTTTCTAAAAAATAGGGGGTGATGCCGGCGATTAGAATACGATCAAGAGACGATATCTCGGATTGTTTGGATTGCTCTTCCAATAACCTCTTTTATAGTTTTTTCTTCCGTTTTTGTAAAGTTTTGCAAAACGAATTTTTCTACGGCTTCCGGTTTGCCTTTTTGGGGACAGGTGCCGATTCTGACGCGGTTAAAATCTTTAGTTCCTAATTTTTTAATAATTGATTCTACGCCTTTATGGCCGGCTGAGCCCCGATTTTTAGAAATTTTAAATTCACCCAGCCGCAGATCGACATCATCATGAATAATCCATAAATCTACAGGTTTTATTTTATAGAAATTAACCGCGGCGAGAACAGCTTCTCCAGAATTGTTCATAAACGTCTGGGGCTTCAATAATACAACATTGTTGGATTTTTGTTTTGCCAACTCATCAATTACAAGGTACCCGATGTTGTGCCGAGTTTTTTCGTATTCTTTGCCCGGGTTGCCCAAACCCACGATTAATAACATATCACTTGTATTTTAGCATAAACTTAGGTATAATTAGAAAAGTTATCATATGAATAAACTCTTTCTTTATATTTGGGAAGTTTCGAAGATTGTCATTATCGCTTTATTGATCGTGGTGCCGATCCGTTATTTTGTTTTCCAGCCATTTTTTGTCAGGGGGCAATCAATGGAGCCAAACTTTTATAACGGCGACTATCTGATTATCGACGAACTTTCTTATCAATTCAGGGCGCCCCAAAGAGGGGAAGTCGTGGTTTTCAAATATCCCAACGACACTACCCAGCGTTATATCAAAAGAATTGTCGGGTTGCCCGGGGAAACGGTGGCGGTTAATTCCGGGAAAGTTTTTGTTTATCAGGAAGATGGTTCGCCCATGGCTTTAGACGAATCGGTTTATCTTCCTCAATCTACCCAGACGCAGGGCAATACTAAAATAACTTTAAGCAAAGACGAATACTTTGTCTTAGGAGATAATCGTTCTCTCTCGGCTGATTCGCGAGCCTGGGGCACTTTGCCCGAAGAAGATTTGATTGGACGGGTGATTTTTAGAGCTTGGCCGTTTAGCGCTTTGGCTAAAGTCGAGTTGCCCATCTACTAAATTTTTAAATCATAATATGGCAAAAAAAATAAGAATCCAAGCTCCCAGCGGGATGCACGATATTTTGCCCGAAACTCAGCCTTTTTTTCGTAAGGTTTTAGCTACAGCTGATTCTATTGCTCAATTCTACGGTTTTAAAAAAATTGATACGCCCATCGTTGAAGATGCGGAGCTTTTTTCAAAAGGAATCGGGCTGGAAACGGATATTGTCGAGAAAGAGATGTATTCTTTCCGCACCAAGGGAGGAGATTTTTTAGCTTTGCGCCCCGAATTTACCGCGGGCATTGTGAGAGCCTATATCGAACACGGCATGGCCAACCTTCCCCAGCCCCAGAAGCTCTATACCTACGGCCCGCTGTTTAGGTTTGAGCGCCCTCAAGCCGGCCGCTATCGCCAATTTCACCAGATTGACCTTGAGGTTTTCGGCGAAGAGGATTCCGTGATTGACGCGCAAGTCATCCAGATTTTCTACAATATCCTAAAGGAACTGAAATTCAAAAATTTGATTGTTGAAGTCAACAGCATCGGCGACAGCCAATGCAGGCCTTATTACAAGAAACTGTTAGTCAATTATTTCCGTTCGCGAGAGAGCTCTTTGTGCGCCGATTGCCGAAGGAGGCTACACTATAACCCTTTAAGAATCCTGGATTGCAAAGAAGAGAAATGCCAGCCCGTCAAGGCTCAGGCCCCCCAATTAGTCGATCACCTTTGCGAAAGTTGCAAAACCCATTTTAAAGAAGTGCTGGAATTCTTAGACGAAGTGGAAATGCCCTACAGGCTTAATCCTTATCTGGTAAGGGGGCTGGATTATTATACCAAGACCGTTTTTGAAATTTGCGAGGATTCGGAAGAGGGGCAAAAAATGGGGGTATTGGTCGGCGGCGGAAGGTTTGATACTTTGGTTAAAATGCTTGGCGGGCGGGATACGCCGGCTTGCGGAGGGGCATTAGGCGTTGAAAGAATTATAAACACTCTTGAAGCCAGGGTAAAACAAGAAAATGTAGCCCCCGTTACAATCCAGAAAGTTTTCTTAGCTCAATTGAGCGATTTAGCCAAAAGAAAGAGTTTAAAGTTATTCGAAGAATTTAGAAAGGCGAAGATCCAAATAGCGGAATCTTTCGGCAAAGATTCTTTAAAAACCCAGTTGAGGCTCGCCGATAAAATGGGTGTCAATTACGCTTTGATTTTAGGCCAGAAAGAGGCGCTGGAAGAATCAATTATTATCAGGGATATGAGAACGGGCCGGCAGGAAACGGTAAAACTCGACAAAGTTGTTAAAGAAATGGAAAAATACTTAAAGAAGTGAAACCTATGACCGATTGCCTGTTCTGTAAAATCATCGCTAAAGAACTGCCCAGCACGATTATTCACGAAAACGACAAGTTCTTAATCATTAAGGATATAAAGCCTCTGGCTCCGGTCCATCTACTGGTTATTACTAAAAAACATATTCCTTCGGTTGACCATTTGCAGGAATCTGATAAAGAATTAATAGGAGAGATGATATTGACGGCTAAGCAGATTGCCCGAGACCAGGAGTTGGGCGGGGTCGGCTACAAACTCGGTTTCAATGTGGGCGAAGGCGGCGGTCAGCTCATCCCGCATCTTCATTTGCATTTAATGGGAGGATGGCAATAAAATAACTTAAATATTATGCGTTTAGAAGTTCTAAAACAAGAAAGGGAAACATCTCAAAGTTTGGTGCGCAGATTCGGCAGGCGAGTCCAGCAGAGCGGTCTTTTAGTCCGGGCGAGAAAGCTGAGGTTCAGAAGGAAAAAGAAAAGCCAGGGAGCCGAAAAAAGAGCGGCTTTGCGCCGAGAAGAAGTGAGAAAGGAATACCAAAAGTTGAGAAAATTAGGCAAATTGGAAAAGGAGCGCTAAAATATCACCATGGCCTTAAAACAAAAAATCCAGAATGATTTGAATGAAGCGGTGCTCGGGAAAGAGGAATTGAAATCCTCGGTTTTGCGCTTGCTTTCGGCGGCTATCTTAAATAAAGAGAAAGAAAAGAGATATAAATTGAAAGAAACCAAAGATGCACCATTAACCGACGAAGAAATAATCGATGTTATTTTGTCCGAGGTGAAAAAAAGAAAAGAGGCAATAGAATTATATGAAAAAGGCGGAAGACATGAATTGGCCGAAAAAGAAAAGAAAGAAGCGGAAATCCTGCAAAAATATCTGCCCGAGCAGATGCCCGAGGCAGAGCTAAGGAAGTTGGCGCAGGAGGCGGTAAAAAGGGTTGGGGCAAAAACTCAAAAAGATATGGGCAAGGTTATGCAGGAATTGATGCCCAAAACCAAAGGCAAGGCCGATGGCTCTTTGATTTCTAAAGTAGTTAAAGAACTTTTGGCATGATTGAGGTTAACAACTTAACTGAGTTAAGGATTAATAAAAGATTTTTAAAAAAAGTTGCGAAAAAAGTGCTGTTGTTAGAAAAAAGCGATAAGGATTTGTCCATAGCTATCGTCGGTCTGAAAGAAATCCAAAGACTGAACAAAAAATACCGCAAAAAGGATAAACCAACAGATGTTTTGTCTTTTGATTATGGAGAAAGCGGTGAAGTGGTTCTTTGCCCTCAACAAATCAGCGGCAAAATAGAGCAGGTTCTTGTTCACGGAATTTTGCATATTTTAGGATATAATCATCAGGAGATGAAAAAGTTAAAATTCAATGGCTAAAAATCGCATCATCACCGGCCTCGATATCGGCACTTCCTCCATTAAAGCGCTGAGCGTCGTCCAAAAAAACAATTCGCAAGCTTTGGAGGTTTTGGGTTTTGTCGAGGTGCCGTCTTTCGGAGTAAGAAGGGGCGTGGTTTTTAATGTTGATAATGTTTCTGCGGGGATTGCCCAGGCTCTTAATCAGCTTCAGGAGAATATCGGCCAAAAAGTAGATGATATCTACGTGAATATCGGCGGCAGCCATATTTTTTCAACTCTGTCGCGCGGTACGGTTATTGTTTCTCGCGCCGATCGGAGGATTTCAGAAGAGGATGTTTTGCGCGCCGTTCAAGCCGCCAGAGTTTTCCCCGTTCCTTCCAATAATGAAATTCTGGAAATCTTTCCAAAAGAGTTTGTAATTGATGGCCACGGAAAGATAAAAAATCCGTGCGAGATGGAGGGCGTGAGGCTCGAGGCGGAGGTAGTTGCTCTTTGCGCCTTTTCTCCTTATAAAAGCAATTTAACCTCGGCGGTCTTAAGTGCTGATTTGCAAATTTCCGATATCGTGCCTTCGGTTATGGCCAGCTCGCGAGCCGTCCTCACTCCGCAACAGAAAGAATTGGGCGTGTGTTTGCTCGATATTGGGGCTGGCACCACTAATTTTGTCGTTTATCAAGAAGGCGATATGATCCAGGCTTCTGTTTTTCCGGTAGGCTCGGCTCACATTACTAACGACCTGGCCGTGGGGCTCAAAACCGACATTGAGCTTGCCGAGCAAATCAAAAAAGAATTCGGCACTTGTATTTATAAAGGCGGCGGCAAAAAAGAGAAAATTGAAACAGAAAACGGCGAAACGCTCGTTTTTTCGCAAAAAGCGCTGGTGGGGATCATTGAAGCGAGAGTCGGCGAGATATTTGATTTAGCGAGGCAGGAGTTAAAGAAAATTTCGCCGCAATGTTTATTGCCGGCCGGAGTCGTTTTAACCGGCGGAGGATCGAAGCTCCCCAGGATTGTCGAATTCGCCAAAAAAGAATTAAAGCTGCCTGCCCGGATTGGTTTTCCACAAAATATGGAGGGGTTAGAGAGAGATCCTTCATTAAGCACGGTTTGCGGATTAGTTTTAACTGGCTTTGAGATGGACGGCGGGAGCGCTGCATCACCATTTAAAACGGGACTTTTGTCTAAAATTAAAAAGATGTTTAAAGTTTTTATCCCATCATAATGAAATCAAGCATTTATCGGGGGCACACAACCAAAATAAGGGTTGTGGGCATTGGAGGAGCGGGCGGCAATGCCGTTAATCGCATGATGGCGTGCCAAATTCAGGGCGTGGAACTGGTGGCTTTAAATTGTGATGCCCAGGATTTGCAAAAAATCAAAGCTCACCAAAAATTGCGCATTGGAAAAGCTTTAACTCAAGGCTTGGGAGCCGGCATGAATCCGGAAGTAGGAAGAATGGGCGCTTTGGAAAGCAAGGAAGAAATCACCTACCTTCTGCAAGGAAGCGACATGGTTTTTATTGCTTGCGGTTTAGGCGGAGGCACAGGTACGGGAGCGGCGCCGGTCGTGGCGGAAATTGCGAAAAACATGGGAGCCCTTGTCGTTGCTGTTTGTACCCTACCTTTTTCTTTTGAGGGGGTTTACCGCAACAAGTTAGCCCAAAACGGCTTAGATGCCATTAAAGACAAGGTGGACACGCTTTTGGTTATTCCTAACGACAAGGTGTTTTTACAGGCGGATAAAAAAATAACTTTGGTTTCAGCTTTTTGGGCCTGCGATGAGGTTTTGAGGCAGATAGTCCAAAGCATCACCGATTTGATTTTATTTCCCGGAATCATCAATGTGAATTTTGCTGATATAAAAACCATTATGAAAAAATCAGGCCCGGCCTTTTTCGGGCAAGGCAGCGCCAAGGGAGAAAGAAAGGTGGAGACAGCCGTCAATTTAGCCATGAGATCACCCTTTTTGGATGCCTCCCTTAATGGAGCCAGAGGAATTTTGTTTAATGTTTCGGGCGGCGATGATTTAAGCCTGACCGAGATCAATGAAGTGGCCAATATCATCACCAAAGACGCCGATTCAAGGGCTAAAGTCATTTTCGGAGCGGTTCACGACAAAAGATTGCAGAAGGACGAAATAAAAGTAACGATTATCGCCACCGGGTTTGAAAAAAAGTGATAATGGCACTGTGGATAAGTCCTTAATTCCTAATAGAGTTGACAGGGTTTGACGGAGTTTTTTTCAGGCGCTAAAATGGAGTAATCATTATAAATAATTTCTCTTTTTAAAAGAGATTTTTTCATCTCTAAATGGAAAACAGAATCAAAAAAATTAAAAAAAGAGACGGAATGATTGTTGATTTCGATCAGCAAAGGATTACCAATGCCATTTCAAAGGCTTTAGTTGCGACCGAAAAAGGCAATGGCGAAGAATCTCAAAAACTTTCAGACAAAGTGGTTGAGTTGTTGAACCGAAGGTTCAGGGCAGATGAAATTCCCGAAGTTGAACAAATCCAGGATATCGTTGAGGAAGTTTTGATTTCAGAGAACTTTGTCGAAACGGCCAAAGCCTATATTCTTTATCGGGAACAGCGGAGGAGAATCAGAGAAGCCACTGGCGGTATTGATGAATCGCTGGAAATGATTGATAAATACATCAAAGAACTAGATTGGCAGGTTTACGAAAATGCCAACATGGCCTATTCCTTGCAGGGATTGAACCATTACGGCGTTTCGGCTCTGACGAAAAAATACTGGCTCAATAAAGTTTATCCCAAAGAAATCAGGGAAGCGTCTGAATCGGGCGATTTCCACATTCATAATTTAGACACTTTGGCTACTTACTGCAACGGCTGGGATCTTTACGATTTGCTTTTAAGAGGTTTCGGAGGTGTGCCTGGAAAAGTTGAATCAAAACCCGCCAAACATTTGGCTACTGCCCTGGGGCAATTAGTTAACTTTTGGTACATTGTGCAGGGCGAAAGCGCCGGGGCTCAAGCTATTTCTTCATTTGATACTTTATTGGCGCCTTTTGTCCGCTATGATAATTTAAATTTTCATCAGGTCAAGCAGGCGATTCAGGAATTTTTATTTAATTGTTCTATTTCGACTAGGGTGGGGTTTCAAAATCCTTTTACCAATTTGACCATCGACATCAAGCCGTCGCCCGCTTTAGCCAAGCAGCCGGTCATTATCGGCGGCAAGCCGCAAAAAGAAACCTATGGCGAATTTCAAGAGGAAATGAACATGATTAACCGAGCTTTTTACGAAGGATTAATGGAGGGAGATGCGAGAGGCCGGCCTTTTACCTTTCCCATTCCCACGGTCAATATCACTAAAGATTTTAACTGGGCAGATCCGAATTTGGATCCTTTATGGGAAGCGACCGCCAAATACGGCGTAAATTATTTCAGCAATTTTATCAATTCTGACATGAAGCCGGAAGATGCCCGATCAATGTGTTGCCGGCTCAAGCTCGACAACCGCGAACTTTACAAAAGAGGCGGGGGGCTTTTCGGTTCGCAACCCTTAACCGGGAGCATCGGCGTAGTCACCATCAATATGCCCCGGATCGGCTATCTTTCCAAGACCAAAAAAGAATTTCTTGAGAGATTGGGCAAAATAATGGATATTGCTAAAGAGTCGCTGGAAATTAAAAGAAAGTCCTTGGATAATTTTATGGAAAAAGGCCTTTATCCTTATTCCAAACACTACCTTTCCGGAATAAAACAGATGAGAGGCAATTATTACGGTAATCATTTTTCCACCATTGGGCTCGTGGGCATGAACGAAGCGTTGCTTAATTTTATCGGAGAAAATATCGGTTCGGGCAGGGGTAGAAAATTAGCTGCTGAAATCATGGATTTTATGAGAGAAAGGCTGATTAAGTATCAAACTGAGACCGGTAATCTATATAATTTGGAAGCAACGCCGGCCGAGTCTACCGCCTATAGGTTGGCCCAAAAAGACAAAGAAAAATACCCCGACATTATTACGGCTGGAGAGGCAGAGCCGTATTATACGAACTCCATTCATCTGCCGGTTAACTATACCGACGACTTGTTTGAGGTTTTAAAACTTCAGGATGAACTCCAAACAAAGTTTACCGGTGGGACGGTTATCCACCTCTTTTTAGGCGAGCGGATTTCTGATATCCAAACGGTTAAAAATTTAGTTAAAAAAGTTTTTGAGAATTTTCGTTTGCCCTACGTTACAATCACCCCGACTTTTTCGATTTGTCCGACTCACGGGTACTTGTCGGGTGAACACTTTGAGTGCCCTCAATGCGTTGTGAAGCAGCCCTGTGAGGTTTATTCTCGGATTGTCGGGTATCTCCGGCCGGTTCAGCAATGGAACAAGGGTAAAAAAGAAGAATTCAAACAGCGCCAAGAGTACCAAGTCCTGAAATCCGAAGGGGCATTGGTTTCTGCGTCAAAATAATGTTAATCTGCGGATTACAAAAAGTGACCCTCATCGATTTTCCGGGCCGTATAGCTTGCACGGTTTTTCTTGGCGGCTGCAATTTTCGCTGCCCTTGGTGCTACTCTCGAGAATTGGTTTTACCCCAGGACATTGAAGTGCAGCCCAAGATATCCGAGAAGGAATTTTTCGTTTTTCTCAAAACTCGCAAAGACTTGCTTGCGGGTGTCGTGATTTGCGGAGGGGAGCCAACAATACACGATGAATTGCGGCAATTCATCGAAAAAATCAAAAAAATGAATTTTTTGGTGAAGCTGGACACCAACGGCTCCAATCCCCGCGCGCTTGAGGCGCTATTTAAAGATCACCTGTTGGATTATGTAGCCATGGACGTAAAACAAATTCAAAATTCAAATCTCAAAAATCAAAAATACGACGAAGCGACGGGTGTTAAAATAGATTTGTCTAAAATCAAAGAAAGTATAGATCTTATTAAAAATTCAGGAGTTGAATACGAGTTCAGGACCACGGTGGTACCCGAAATCCATACTAAAGAGGATATCATGGAGATAGCTAAATGGTTGTCTCCCGCCAAAAAATATTACTTGCAGAATTTCCGGCCCGAAAAAACGGTAAATCCGGAATTTGAAACCCAAAGACCCTATTCGGAAGAAGAACTTTTAGGCATCCAGAAAAACATCTCTCCGCTTTTCGAAACTTGCGAGCTAAGATAATGTCCGTCTCAAAAATTTTTCTCTATCTCTGCCTCTCCTTTATTGGAGGGGTTTTTGTCTTTTCGTCGGAGAATGGTTTTTTGTCTGATATCCCGCAAATTCAAGAAAGAGAAGCAACTTTCACGGCAATAGTGGTTGAAGACCCTGATATTAGAGAAGGCCATATCCAATTAATATTGAGGGAGGTCGGACCTCCTTCAATTAAAGGAAAGATTTTGGTGACGACCAACAGATATCCCGAATATCGGTACGGCGACGAGTTAAAAATTACTGGAAAATTGGAGATCCCGCCCGTTTTCGAAGGATTCAATTACAAGGACTATCTTAAAAAAGACGGTGTTTTTGCGGTTATGAGCTGGCCCAAGATTGAAGTTTTAAATTCGGGATTGGGTAATCCGGTCATAAATATTTTATTATCTTTTAAAAATAAATTTAAAGATTCAATCCGCCGGTTCATTTCTCCGCCCGAGTCCGGGATTTTAGAGGCCTTGGTTTTCGGCGACGAGGGCGGAATTTCCAAAGAATGGCGCGAGAAATTAAATTTCACCGGCACGCGCCACATCGCTGCCGTTTCGGGGATGAACATTAGTATTATAACTATTTTAATCCTGAATGCTTTTTTAGCTTTGGGCTTTTGGAGAAAGCAAGCTTTTTATTTTTCAGCCGGGTTGCTTATTCTATATATATTAATGATTGGAGCTCCGGCCTCGGCCGTGAGAGCCGGCATCATGGGCGGAATTTTGCTTTATTCGCAATATTTAGGCAGGCTGTCTTCGGCCAGCCGGGCCGTAGTTTTTGCGGCAGCCGTAATGCTGTTTGCGAATCCCTTATTATTAAGGCTTGATGTCGGGTTCCAACTTTCTTTTCTGGCCGTTTTAGGCATAATTTATCTCCAGCCGATCCTTGCCAAACGATTGAATTATTTACCCGATCCTAAGGTTTTTCCCTTGAGAGCTACACTGGCCACCACTTTGGCCGCTCAGGTTTTTACTCTGCCGATTTTAATTTATAATTTTGGATATGTACCTGTTTTCTCGCCCATAACCAATATTTTAATTGTGCCTGTTCTGGCGCCCGTAACTATTATCGTTTTCGCTTTCGGGCTGGCGGCGATGATTTTTTGGCCGCTGGGTTACATTTTATCTTGGCCGGTCTGGCTGGCTTTGAATTATATCACGAGCATTATTGATTTATTTTCAAAATTACCCAAAGTTTGGTAAAATAAGATAATTATGATGATGAAGAAGAAAGAAGCATGGGTCATCGCCGTTAATATGGGATACGGCCACCAAAGGACCGCTTTCCCTTTAAAATCTTTAGCCGTTGGCCAAAAAATTATCAACGCCAACGATTACGAGGATACCCCCATAGCCGACAAAAGAAAATGGTCAAGGGATAGAAAAGGCTACGAATTTATTTCCGCTTTCAAGAGAACGCCGATAATCGGCAAAATAGCCTTTGCGATTTTTGATTATACCCAAAAAATCTTGAATTTTTATCCTAAAAGAGACCTTTCCCGGCCGAATTTTCAGTTAAAGCACAATATTGCATATATCAAAAAAAACAGTTGGGGGAAGCACTTAATCCAAAAGATCGGCAAAAATCCTTTGCCTCTTATCAACACTTTTTTTACCTCGGCCCATATGGCCGAAATTTTCCATTACCCGGGAGAGATTTATTGCGTTGTTTGCGATACCGACATTTCCAGGACCTGGGCTCCGTTTAACCCCAAAAGAAGCCGAATAAAATATTTTGCTCCCACCCAAAGAGTTGTGGAGCGTCTAAAACTTTACGGGGTTCGTCCCGAAAATATTTTTTTGACCGGCTATCCCTTGCCGGAAGAAAACATCGGTTCTTCAAAAATGGAGGTGCTTAAAGCCGATTTAAAAAATCGGCTGATTAACCTCGATCCCCAGAAGAAATACCTCAAAAATTACAAAGAGTTGATTAATTTAAAACTAGGGAGACTTCCTCACGCATCCAATCATCCTCTGACGATAATGTTTGCCGTCGGCGGCGCCGGAGCACAAAAATCCCTCGGCGTTAAAATTGTCAAAAATCTGGCTCGCGAAATTAAGACGGGCAAAATTAAAATTATTTTAGTAGCCGGCGTCAAAACAAAAATCAAGGATTATTTTTTGGAAAACACCCAAGGAATGGGTTCCTCCGTCGAGATACTTTTTGATGAGACAATCGATGGCTATTTCCAGAAATTCAATCAAACCCTGAGAAGAACCGATGTTTTATGGACAAAACCCTCGGAGCTTTCTTTCTACGCGGCTTTGGGCATTCCCATCGTCATCGCCCCGCCGATCGGTTCGCAAGAAAACTTTAATCAGCGCTGGCTTTTAAATTCGGGTTTCGGTCTTTTACAGAAAGATCCGTATTGCGTCAAGGATTGGCTTTTTGATTGGTTGGATCGCGGTTTTTTGGCCGAGTGCGCTATGCAGGGATTCATGGAGGGCGAAAAAATGGGCGTAAATAATATCAGAAAAATATGCTTTGGCTGATTGTTGCAATTTTAGCTTATTTGATCTCGGCCGTTGTCTTTTTGGTAGATAAATATCTTTTGGTTAATTCCATACCCAATCCCAAAGTTTATTCTTTTTATGTCGGGATTTTGGGAATCGCCGTCCTGTCGCTTCTCCCTTTTATTGAATTTTCTGTTTTAACTCCTCCCTATCTTGTTTTCGCTTTCATCGCCGGCGCCTCTTTTGTTTTAGCCATCCTTTGGTTTTTTAAGGGTTTAGGTTTATACGAGCCTTCAAGAATTGTGCCGGCCGTGGGCGGTATCTTGCCTGTATTTACTTTTCTGCTTATTTTTATTTTGTCTAAAGGGAAAGAAGCTTTATCTTTTTGGGAAATTATTTCCCTTCTTTTGCTGATTTTGGGCAGCTTTTTGATTACTTACGAGAGAGCGAAAAAATTTTCTCCGGAAAGCTTAAAAATTTCTGCAATAGCTGCTTTTTTCTTTGCATTTTCCTTCGTTTTTTCAAAATACGTCTACCTGGAATATCCCTTTCTATTAGGATTGGTTTGGATAAGACTGGGCGGAGTGGCGATGGCGTTAATTTTTCTTTTTAGCCGCAGGTTAAGGGATGAGTTATTTAAAGAAAAGCCGGGTTTTGAGAAAAAAACGGCTGTTGTTTTTTTCTCGGGACAAGCAGCCGGCGCGGGCGCAGGCATTTTGCAAAATTGGGCGGTGGCTTTGGTTCCTCTGGCTTACGTTGCGTTTGTTAACGCCTTGCAGGGAGTGCAATACGCATTTTTATTGATTTTCGCCGTTTTACTTTCCTCGACGTTCCCCAAAATTCTTAAGGAAGAAATTTCCAGAGAAGTCATTCTGCAAAAAATTACCGCCGTGATAATTATTGGAGCGGGATTGACTATTCTGGCACTTTAAATTTATAGCGGGCACTATGTGCCCGATATATTGAATATATTATTCACTATGAAAAAAATTCTTAAAACAATGCTGTTATTTTCGACAATTATAATAGTTATTTTATTGGTCATTGCGGGTTATTTCTTTGTCGGCAATATCAAGCCGGCGGAAAATATCGGTTGGGGAGTCGTTTTCTCCCAAAAACACGCAAAATATTTGGGTCTTGATTGGCAAAAAACCTATTTAGCCATACTTGACGAATTGCAGGCAAAAAACATAAAAATAGCCAGCTATTGGGATTTAATCGAGCCGCAAGAAAATGGTTATGATTTTGCCGATTTGGATTGGCAAATTAACAAAGCCCAAGAGCGCAGCGCCAAAGTCCTTTTAGTGGTGGGAATGAAATCACCTCGTTGGCCGGAATGCCATATTCCCGAATGGGCTAAAGGGTTTTCTCGGGAAAAACAGCAGGAGGATATTTTGAATTTTCTTGAAGCGACCGTTTTGCGTTATCGCGATTCGGATGTTATTTCAGGATGGCAGGTGGAAAATGAGCCGTTCTTTGTTTTCGGCGAGTGCCCCTGGGTCGATAAAGAATTCTTGAAAAAAGAAGTAAGTTTGGTGAAATCATTGGACACTCAACATCGTCCAGTAGTTATTTCCGAAGCCGGTGAAGGATTTTTTTGGCCAAAGGCCGCCGCCGTTGGCGATATTGTCGGGATAACGATGTATAAAAAGGTTTGGATAAATCAGTTCGGATTTTATTTTACCTATCCATTCCCGCCGATTCTTTACCACCGTAAAGCAGAACTGGTTAGAAAATTATTTCATAAAGAAGTCATCTGTGTTGAGCTGCAGGCAGAGCCTTGGGGCCCCAAGCTTATTTACGACGTGCCGGTTGAGGAACAGCAAAAAACCATGAATTTGGAGCAATTTAAGTATAATATCGATTTCGCCAAAAAAACCGGACTAAAAGAATTTTACTTATGGGGCGCCGAGTGGTGGTATTGGATGAAGGATCAGCGGGGGGAGGGCGCCATCTGGGATGAAGCGAAGAAATTATTCAATCCATAAATGGAAATCCCTTATTATTTAAAAATCGGCCGGGCGGACGATCTTAAAGATCTGAAAGAGAGATTTTTTTTCAGATTTCTGGAAACCGTGCCGGGTGTTTTAAGTTCGGGGACATTGCTGTCTATTATTTTGCTTTCCTGGTTGCGGCCGATGTGGGCTGCCGTATTCATCATTCCATTCGTCGTTTATTGGCTTTTTCGCACGATTTATTTTTCTTTTCATCTTTCATCTTCTTTTAAAAAAATGAAAGAAAATGAAAATAAAGACTGGCTGGCGCTCTTACAGAGCATGCCCGACGATAACTGGCGCGATATTTATCACCTGATCATTATTCCAAGATATCGAGAATCGTTAGAAATCGTCAGGGATCTTTTTGTTTCTTTATTGAAAAATGACTATCCTAAAGAACGGATGATCGTTGTTTTGGCCTGCGAAGAGAGAACAGGCAAAGAGGCCCGCATGCTTGGCGCCGATATTGAACAAGAATTCGGCGGCAAATTTTTTAAATTATTAATTACCTACCATCCGGCTGATTTACCGGGCGAACTCATGGGCAAGGGAGCTAATGACGCTTGGGCCACGCAAAAAGTTAAAGAGAAAATTATTGATCCGTTGGAGATCCCCTACGAAAATATCATTGTTTCTGATTTTGACGCCGATACTTGCGTTTACCCGAGGTATTTCAGCTGCTTAACTTATTATTATTTAACTACGGATTCGCCCACTAGAGCGAGTTTCCAGCCCATTCCGCTTTACAATAACAATATCTGGCAAGCTCCGCCCATTTCCCGCGTTTTTGCATTTTCGGCTACTTTTTGGCAGATGATGTGCCAGGAAAGGCCGGAGAAATTAATTACTTTTTCCTCTCATTCAATGAGTTTTAAGGCCTTAGCCGATGTTGGTTTCCGCCAGGTCAATGTGGTTTCGGACGATTCCCGCATTTTTTGGCAATGTTTTTTGAGGTATGACGGGAATTATAAAGTCGTGCCGATGTATTATCCCGTTTCCATGGACGCTAACGTTGCCCAAACTTTCTGGAAAACCATAAAGAATATGTACAAACAGCAAAGAAGGTGGGCATATGGCGTAGGTGAAATGGCTTATTTCGTTTTCGGTTTTTGGAAGAATAAAAAAATACCGCTGATGAAAGAAATTTCTTTAACGTGGGCGATTTTTGAGGGACATTGGTCTTGGGCAACGGCTTCTTTCGTCATTTTTTTCTTAGGGTGGCTGCCGGTCGTTTTGGGCGGTGATGAATTTAACCGGACTATGCTCTCTTATAATTTGCCGCTTTTGACGAGCCGGCTTTTGACTATTTCGATGTTTGGGCTTATAGGTTCGGCCTATTCCAGTATAATTTTATTGCCACCGAAACCCCCGATTTACGGCAAGATAAAATATTTATTTTTTGCTCTGGAGTGGTTTTTACTACCCATAATTATGATTTTCTTCACGGCCTTGCCCGCGCTTGACGCCCAAATACGCTGGATGTTAGGGAAGTACATGGGCTTTTGGGCGACCGAAAAAGTAAGAAAATAATTTTATGACATTTTCTGTTATTATTCCGGCCTACAATGAAGAGAAATATATTGCCCGATGTTTGCACTCAATTTCTGGTTTAAAAAAGCCGGTCGGCTGCTCTTTTGAAGTGATTGTGGTGAATAATGCCAGCACCGACCGTACTGCGGAGACGGCGCACGCGGCTCTTCCCGAAGCGAGAATCATTAACGAGCCCAAAAAAGGGTTGACCAGGGCCTATAATCGGGGAGCTCGAGAAGCTCGGGGAGAGATCTTGTTTTTTGTCGATGCTGACATGATTTTATCACCCAGCCATTTGGAAAAGATTGCGGAAGAGTTTAAGAGGGATCCGCGACTGGCAGTCTTATCCGGACCTTACCGCTATAAAGATGCGGGGTTTTTCGGTGATTTTGCCACCCGTTTCGTTTATTTGTTTTTTGCCATGCCGGCGGAATTTATCTTCGTCCGTTTGTTGAATGTCGGGGCGTCTATGGCCAGCGGCAATTCAGCTGTCAGGAGAAGCATTTTCGAAAAGCTCGGAGGTTTTAACGAAAAGATATTTTACGGGCTTGAAACCGAATTTGCTCTCCGAGCAAAAAAAATAGGCAAGGTGCGATTTAAATATTATCTTTCGACCGAGAGCTCTTCACGCCGTCTTAAAAAAGAAGGTGTTTTAAAGACGATTTTCCGTCATATAGCCAATATAATTTGGCCGTTGCTTTTCGGAAGGCCTTTGACAAAAAGTTATATTGATATACGTTAAATTATACCTATGAAATTCAAAAAACTTATAAAAAAATTAGGTTTTGCTCTGGATGGTTTGAGATCGGCCTTGGGCGAACAGGTTTTTGCGCTTTTTTGTGTCATCGCTTTGGCGGTGGTTACGACGATGTTTATTTTTAAAGTTTCACTTTACGAAAAAGTTATTTTAGTTCTGACCATTACTTTGGTTCTGACCTTAGAGCTGATTAATTCCAGAATTGAGAGGGTTTTAGATATTTTTCAGCCGAATCACGATCCCAGAGTCGGGCTGATTAAAGATATTTCCGCAGCAGCCGTTTTGCTCGCCTGTTTGGGCGCAGCGGTTATCGGCATTTTAATTTTTTGGCCCTACTTTCGAACCCTTTTCTTTTAAGGCGAATCAGATTATAATACAATATTATTATGCCTAAGATTTATCTGGATTATGCCGCCACCACCCCTTGCGACCCGAAAGTGATAAGGGCGATGTCGGGTTTTCTTAAAAAAGATTTTGGCAATCCTTCTTCGATCCATAACTTTGGTCAAAAGGCGAGCAATTCTTTAGGCGAAGCCCGCCAGAATTTGGCCGAGTTTCTAAACTGCGAATCAGAGGAGGTGGTTTTTACGGGATCTGCTACCGAAGCTGATAATCTTGCAATTTTCGGAGTTGTGAGGGCAGTTAAAATTGCCAAGCCCCATATTATCACTTCACGAATCGAGCATCCGGCTGTTTTGGAATCCTGCCGCGAATTGGAAAAGCAGGGAATTGATGTTACTTATTTGCCCGTAAATAAAGACGGGATTGTTGAGGTTGCCGAGCTTAAGAAGGCGCTGAAGCCGAATACCGTTTTGGTTTCGATTATGTACGCCAACAATGAAGTCGGAACGGTGCAGCCGATTGCTGAAATCGGACAATTATTAACCGAATTAAAAATTAAAAATTCAAAATTAAAAATTTTGTTCCATACCGACGCCGTTCAGGCTGTTAATTTTTTGGACTGCAATATCAAAAAATTAGGAGTCGATCTTTTGACTCTGAGCGCCCACAAAATTTATGGGCCCAAGGGCGTCGGCGCTCTTTTTGTGAAAAGAGGCACTCCGATTGTTCCTGTTATTTACGGCGGAGGGCACGAAAGGGGCTTAAGGTCGGGGACGGAAAACGTGGCCGGCATTGCCGGGCTGGGTCAGGCTATTAAAGAAATCCAAAATCCAAATACGAAGATCCAAAATATTCGAATCAGGCAATTTAGAGACAAGCTGATTAAAACTATTTTAAAGATTATTCCTGCCTCTCGGCTTAATGGTTCTTTGGCCCAGAGATTACCCAATAATGTCAATATTAGTTTTGACGGGGTCGAAGGCGAAGCGATTGTGATTGCTCTGGATCAAAAGGGGATAGCTTGTTCTACGGGGTCAGCCTGTTCTTCGGGGAGTCTGGAGCCGTCGCACGTCCTCTTATCCCTGGGGCTTTCGGAAGAGCAAGCCCACGGATCTTTGCGGTTGACATTGGGTAAATACACCACCTCAAAAGATATTGAAAGGGTTATTAAAGTTTTGCCGGGAGTTATCCAAAAATTAAGAAAGATTTCCGGGCATAATCAATCAATATAAATGGAGAAACCATATTATTCAAAAACAATTATCGATCGCTTCCTGCATCCCAAAAATGTTGGTAAAATTAAAAATGCGGACGGAGTCGGCGATACCCAAAACCTGCGTTGCGGCGATGTTATGAAAATTTATATTAAGGTTGGGAGAAGGGGAGGCGATGAAATTATTGAAGATGCCAAATTTGAAACGATGGGCTGCGGGCATGCGATTTCTATTTCCGACATGATTTGCGATTTAATTAAAGGCAAGACGTTTGCCGAGGCTGTTAAGGTGGGATATGAGGACATTGCCGATGACATCGGGCCCATTCCTCCGGTCAAAGTGCATTGCGCCAAGCTTGCTCAAGCGGCCGTCAAGGCGGCCATTGACGATTATAAAAGCAAATCAAAAAAGTAATACCATGTCGCTTTACGATTTACCGCAATTTAATTTTAAAGGGATTAAATTTTTTAAACCGAAAAAGATTTGCGGGACAATCGTTATAACCGTTCTGCTTTCTTCTTTTTTTGGATTTTTGGCCGGCGCCTTTTCCGGTTCGCTTTTCTATTCAGAAATCAAAGATTACCTTTCGAATATGCCCGGTTTTGAGAAAATTATTCAGAAAGAATACATTCCCCAAACCACTCAAGAAGAAGCCATTATTAAGGCGGTTAATGATGTTTCGCCGGCCGTCGTCAATATTGTCATTTCCAAAGATTTGCCCGTTTATGAGCAGTATTACCTCAATCCTTTTTCTTATCAATATCGCCAGAAAGGTACGCAAAAACAGGATATTGGCTCAGGCACCGGTTTTATTGTTTCGAAAGACGGCATGGTTTTGACCAATAAGCATGTGGTTTTGGATGAAGAGGCCGAATATACGGTTTTTACCAACGACGGCCGGAAATTTTCAGCAAAAGTTTTGGCGAGGGATCCCTTGCAGGACTTAGCCGTTTTAAAAATTGAAGCCGAAAAAACTATTGATGAGAACGGCGCTTTGTTGCAGAAAGATTTTCCTACGGCGGTGCTCGGAGATTCCGATAAGCTGCAAATAGGCCAGACGGTCATTGCCATCGGCAATGCTTTAGGGGAGTTTCGCAATACGGTTTCCGTCGGAGTGGTTTCAGGCTTGGGCAGAACAATCACCGCTTCCTCTGGCGATTTTGTAGAAACGATTGAAGACGTTATCCAAACCGATGCCGCTATCAATAAGGGTAATTCCGGCGGGCCGTTGCTCAATTTGAAAGGAGAAGTCATCGGCATTAACACCGCGACCGTGCTCGATGCTCAAAGTATTGGTTTTACCATCCCGGTCAACAAGGCTAAGAGAGATATTGGACAAGTGAATTTTTCGGGTAAAATAGTTTATCCGTACCTTGGCGTTTATTACGCTTTAGTCACTTCCAATCTCCAAGAAAAATTTGATTTGCCCGTTGATTACGGCGCTTGGGTGGGGAGGGACGCTTCGGGCAATAAAACCGACGAGGCGGTAGTGGCGGATAGCGCTGCGGAAAAAGCAGGGCTGAAGCAAGACGATATTATTTTAGAAATTAATGGCGTGAAAATTAATGCGGACAATTCTCTGGCTAAACTTCTCCAGAAACGTAATCCCGACGACAAAATAATGCTGAAGCTCCTGCGCGATAAGGAAGAAATGACACTTGAAGCCATCTTGGGCTCGCGTGAAGATTAAAAATTACTGAACACCCGAGGTTCAGTAAAAAACGGTTCGCAAGAGCCGCTTTTTAAAATACTGAACACCCGAGGTTCAGTAAATTTCGAGGTTCCACCTCGAATACCCTCAATGTTGGATTTCCGAAATCCAACATTTAATCCAACATTTTAATAATGGCTTTTGCTTTTCTTGATGGTTTTTTAATTTTATGTTAAGAAAAAGGGTGATATAATAAATATATGAACGGCAATTTTACCAACAAGGCCCAAGAAGCAATTCTTTCGGCTCAAGATACGGCTCGTCAGCTCGGCCAGCAGCAAATCGATGCTTTGCATCTGCTTTTAGCTTTGATTTCTCAAGAAGGAAGCGTGGTTTTGACTTTACTCCAAAAAATCGGAGTGGACCTAGAAACCCTGAAGAAAAGAACCAGAGCCGCTTTAGATAAAATTCCGGTGATTGCGGCTCCCCAAGCCTTCGGCCAGTTTTATTTGACCCAGGATATGGCCAAGATTTTGGACAGGGCTCGCCAGGAATCGATTAAAATGAGCGACGAGTTCATTTCGGTCGAGCATTTATTTTTGGCGCTATTGGACACTCAAACGAAAGCCAAAGAGATTTTGGAGAAAGCGAGCTTTTTACAGTCGTCCGGAGCCACTTCCTTGGAATTCGGCAAATTAAGTTATACTGACGCTTTAAAGGAACTCGCCCAGATCAGGGGCGGCACCAGAATTACCGATCCGGAACCGGAATCCAAATATCAGGTGATTGAAAAATATGCGCGAAATCTGACACAGCTGGCCCGTGCCGGCAAGCTTGATCCGGTTATCGGCCGGGAGAACGAAATCCGCAGATTGATGCAGGTCTTATCGAGACGCACCAAAAACAATCCGGTGTTGATCGGCGAGGCGGGCGTGGGCAAGACCGCCATTATTGAAGGCTTGGCGCAAAAAATCATCAGGAGGGACGTGCCCGAGAGTCTGAAAGATAAAGAAATTATCGCGATTGATTTGGGAGCCATTGTGGCCGGCACAAGATACCGGGGCGAATTTGAAGATAGGATCAAAGCTTTATTGAAAGAAGTTAACCGCGCCGGCGGACGCTATATTTTATTTATTGACGAACTCCATACTTTAGTAGGCGCGGGTGCGGCCGAAGGAGCGATTGATGCTTCCAATCTTTTGAAGCCGGCTTTAGCTCGCGGAGAACTTAAAGCCATTGGCGCTACTACCTTAAAAGAATACCAGAAATATATTGAACGAGATCCCGCCTTGGAGCGCAGGTTCCAGCCGATTTATGTTTCAGAGCCCACGATTGAAGATACGATTGCTGTTTTGCGCGGCATTAAGGAAAAATACGAGGTTCACCACGGCGTGAGAATTAAAGATTCGGCGCTGGTGGCCGCGGCTGAACTTTCGGCGCGCTATATTACCGACAGGTTTCTGCCGGATAAGGCCGTGGACTTGATGGATGAGGCGACGGCGGCTTTGCGGTTAGAAATCGAATCGCAGCCCGTGGAGCTCGAGCAGTTAAACCAGGAAATCCAGAAAATGGAGATTGAGAGAGAGGCTTTAAAGAACGAAAAAAGTCTTTCGGCAAAGAAAAAAACATCCGGACTTAATCGGGGGCTCGCCGATTTGAAAGAAAAAGCCAAGAACTTGGAGTTGAAATGGAAAACGGAGAGAGACTTGATCCAAAGCGTTCGGAGTATGAGGAAAGAAATCGACGATTTGAATTTTCAGATTGAGGTGGCCCAGCGCGAAGCCGATCTGCAAAAAGTGGCTGAAATCAAATACGGCAAAATTCCCAATCTTTTGAAGGAAATTCAGAAAAAAGAAAAAGAACTCATCCATTTCCAGAAAAAGAACCGCCTTTTAAAGGAAGAAGTGGGTGAGGAAGAAGTGGCCAGGGTTGTTTCGCGCTGGACCGGCATACCGGTGACGCGTCTTATCGAGGCCGAGGCGAAAAAATTAGAGAATATGGAAGAGATTTTGGGGAAAGGAGTGATCGGCCAGCAGGAAGCCATTTCCGCGGTTTCTCGGGCCATCAGGCGTTCTCGAGCTGGGATTTCCGAGGAATCAAAACCCATGGGTTCTTTTATGTTTTTAGGGCCTACGGGCGTGGGCAAGACCGAAACAGCTCGGGCTTTGGCCGAATTCCTCTTCAATGATCCCGCGGCCTTGGTGAGATTAGATATGTCCGAATATATGGAAAAGCATACGGTGAGTAAAATGATCGGCAGTCCGCCGGGCTATGTAGGCTATGAAGAGGGCGGGCAGTTGACCGACAAAATCCGCCGGCGTCCTTATTCGGTTGTTTTGCTGGATGAAGTGGAAAAAGCCCATCCCGAAGTTTTCAACATTCTTCTGCAGATTTTAGAGGACGGCAGGTTGACGGATGCCAAAGGCCGAGTCGCTTCTTTCAGGAACACCATTTTAATTATGACTTCTAACATCGGTTCAGAACACATTGCCCGGATGGGCGCTTTGGGATTTTTGGGCGATGCCGAAACGGGCGAGAAGGAAAATTTGAAAGACAAGGTGATGGAAGCTTTGCGGTCTAATTTCCGGCCGGAGTTTTTGAACCGCATCGATGAAATTGTGATTTTCAATCATCTCGGCAAAGCGGAAATCAAAAAGATCGTGGAGCTGGAAATCCAGAAAGTCGTTACGCGCTTAAAGCAAAAAAATATCGAGATAAAAATAACCCAAGGAGCCAAAGACTTGCTGGCGGAGCAGGGATTTGACGCCAACCTGGGCGCCCGGCCGTTAAAACGGGTCATCCAGAAACTGGTGCTTGATCCTTTGGCGATTAAAATAGTTTCAGGCGAAATCAGGGAAAAAGGTGAAATTGTTATTGACACTGAAGCATCCCAAATTGTTTTCAGGAGCATCAGCGATTTAATATCTAAAAAAGAATGGCCGCAAAAAATATCATCCAAATTATAGCGTTGTTCGTAATTGGCATGGCGGGCGGGATTTTCGCCGACAAGATTCTCTGGCCTTACTTTGTGGAAAGGCCGCTTTTTCAACAATATAAGCTCGAACAAAGTCCGACCTATATCACCCAAAACCAGAATTTAACCATGTATGTGCAGGAAAATACGGCGATTAGGGAATCGGTCCAGGATGTTCTGCCCGCAATCGTGGGGATCAAAACTAAAACCGCATCGGGCGAAATCTTGGAGGGCTCGGGTTTGATTTTAACTTCCGATGGCCTGATTGTCACTTTGGCGAGTCTCGTGCCCCGCGGCTCCGAATTTTCTTTCTTTGTCGACGGGAAATGGCCCGCTTTCCAGATTTTAAGAAGGGACACGGTAAACGACCTGGCCTTAATCAAAGTTGAAGAGAACGGGTTGAAAAGCCGCGGCTTTGCCGACATGGCGAAGATAAAGTTGGCGGAGCCCGTCTTTTTGGCAGGCACCGATTTTTCAACGGCCACTACGACTCCGCAAAACGTGGTTAACGCGGGCATTATTACGACTTTAAGCGAAGAATTGATTAAGACTAATATTTTTGATGCCGAGTCTATAGCCGGCAGCCCCTTATTCGATGTTGAGGGCAGGACGGTTGGCTTGAGCGTTGTCGGCCAGGACGGCCGCGTTTGGGCCATCCCTGCCAATCTTATCCGTACCTTCGCCGGTTTCTAATTTACTGAACACCCGAGGTTCAGTAATCAACATTTATTTACGGAGCGCAACTTGAGGGGAAAACTTTAATTGAATTGGCGTTTTCGCCCTCGCCGAAGATTGCGCCAGATAAATTCGGGCACTCGTTAGCGTCGCTTTCAATATAAATCCCGTGCTCGTTTTTGTTGAACGCGACATTTTCAATAGTTGTGGTGGCGTTGATAATCTGCAGTCCGGCAAAAAGATTATTCTCAAAAAGTGAATTTTTGATTGCGAGAGAGGTGCTTTCTGTTTTTACCGCTCCGCCTTTAGCGTTTGCTCCTCCCAAGGGAACATTGTACCAGCCGCCGTATCTGATAATGATATTCTCTAAAATCGAGCCGGCACTTGAAGCGGCAAAATAAATTGAATGCCAACTGCCAGCCGTAGATTGATTGGAAGCAAAAATTATTTTTTCATCCGCCGTCCCGTTGGCTTTAAGACACCCCTGAAGATTCAACCCGCCATTGCTTAAGAAATTTATAATCACGCCCGGTTCAATTTGAAGCGTTAATTCCGAAGCAAGAGTCAATGAGTTGACGATATAAGGCGCATTTGTTTTTCTCCAAGTTATTGAGGTTTGCCCTTCCGGGACGGCTATGTCGGTCAAATAAATTCCATTATAAGTGTTGTCGTTGAATGTGTTGTCAATAATCGTCGGCAGCAGAGTATTAATCTGAATTGGCGTTTGGTTGCTTGTAAAAGTGTTATTTTCAATATTAGGCGCGGCGAAATTTTCAGCTAAAATACAGATGTTGTTATCTTGAAAAGTCGAATTACTTATCGTGGAACTACCATTTTCGATATAAATCGCGGCCGGCTTTGACCAAGAGGTATTAATGCCTTCAAATTTTGATGAGGTGATTATGCTATTAATAGAATCTTTAATCCAAAGACCCAATGTTGCGCTTTTTTCCACAGTGGAACTGCTAATTGTAAGCTGGCCTCCATCAACATATATTGCGCCGTAGGTATAAGAAGGAAATTCGCCGCAACAACTGCTATGCAGCTTTCCGCCATACTTTACGATCACGTTCTGGAGAATAGAAGCGGAATCTTTAAAATAAACCCAATCCCAGTCTCCGGCTGCCGGCTGGGTGGCATCGCCATCATTATTGGTATCGCCCCCATATTCGTCGTCATAAAGTGAGGTGAAGACAATTTTTTGGCTTTCTGAACCAACGGCCGATAAGGAACCTTCTACTTTAAGTTCCGCATAAGGAGTGCGGCTGGAACCGTGCTTAAGTTTTATTACCACCCCGGGCTCTATGGAGAGCGTTGCGCCGGATAAAATATGAATCGGGCCATCGCTTATATAGGGGCTGCCAAGACGTTTTAAGGTAAAGTTTTCACTGAAAGTAATTCCACCTGAGAGAGCAGTATAGTTTTTAGTAACACTATTTTCGGTTTTCGGGGTGCCGTTGATCGAATCCCCGTTCGCATCTAAGCCGTTTTTAGTAATCAAATTATTACTTGCCCAATTATCAGAGTCGGACCCCGTAGCCAACGGATTAATTCTTTCCATAGTTTGTTTGGTTTGATTGTCATCGGTAAACCAACCAGCGGAGCAATCTACTGTGTCAATTAAATTTCCATTTGAATCTAAAAGTTCTAATTTTTCGCCGGCATTCTCTAGTGCTCCAGTATAGATTAAATCCGCCGCGATATCTTTGATTGTATCATCGTCGGTTCTTTCGATTAAATAAAAATCATTGGCGGCAAGAGTGGAGGTGGGGAAGATAATATCCGGGGTTCCATCAGAAGAAATTAAGCGCCAGCCGGCAAGATCAATAGTTGAGGTAGTGTTATTATAAAATTCAATCCATTCGTCAACTGCGTAAGCGTTGGTGCCGGCCCAAGCGATTTCGTTGATTACCACTGACAACAAATTATTTTCCTCTTCCTCGTTTTCTTCCACGGGTTCTGAATTTTGGTTTTGAGCCCGAGGAGTAGGAGCTTGGGCTTCAAAATCTTCCGTATAATTTAGGGTGGTGTTCGACCATTTCCGGCCGTAACTTTTTCCAGAAGTTGGGTTACCCGTAGAAACCCGATCGACGATCTCTTGTTCTGAAGCTTTTAAAACTAAAGTATTATTTTCGGTCAAAGGATAATCGGTGATAACATCGGCCGAAGTCGCAAAGGTCGAAGAGGCGTTGGCAATCAAAAAATAATTTCGAGCCGCGATTATTTTTCCCGTCAACAGTTCGTGAGAAATATAGGTAGAAAAATCTTGAGCGGTTTCGGTTTTGCGCTGGATATAATAGTCGGTCAAATCAATTGCGTCTGCACCGGGGTTATAAAGTTCGACGAAATCGTCTTTTTGGTTGTCCGCGCTTCCAATATATGTTTCAGTAATAAAAATTTGCGGCGAGGCGGGGGAAGGTGTCACTGTTGGGATTGGAATGGTGGCTGTGGAATGGCTTACCGGCGGAGAACTATTTTCGCTCCCGGGCGTACTAATTCCGGCGTACCAATCCAAAGCATCTAACCGCGCCATTGGTTTTTTAAGAGAATTGTCCCCGGCCGGCCAGCTAGGATTGGCTAAAACTTCGTCTTCAATATTGCATTCTGCGTCAAAGAGATACAGCGCTTCGTTAGTATTGCTTAAAGCGCCAGTATAAATTAAATTAGCTTCTGCATCAGGCATGGAGCTATCGTCTGTCCGCTCCAAGAGATAATAACCGCCAGCTGGAATAATATCTCCTTCTTCAAAAATTATTTTGATTTGCCGATCCTTATCTAAAAGTTGCCAGCCGTTTAGATTGACCGGAATTCCCCAAATATTTTTGAGCTCAATCCATTCGTCGTCGGTAGAATTGGTCGTACCCATCCAGGCGACTTCGTTGATTAAAATTCTGAATCTTGCCGGATTGCCGCTGTCTCTTTTACAAAAGACCGGGTCGGCGATTGGTGTAGGCTCGATTATTGGCGCCGGAAGCGGCTCTAGTTTAAGCACGGGCTCAGGTTCTGGTTCAAGCACTGGTTCGGTTGTAGATGCTAAAACCTCCGGAAATGTAGTAGTTGCTATAATTTCCTCTACTTCTGGCTCAATTATTTCTTCGGGAATGTTTTGTTCGACAATGTCGGCTTCCTCTAAAGGCTCTGTTTCCATTGATTGAGGTCGGACCTCGATCAATTCTTCGGGTGGTAAATTAAGCGCGACGCCGGCTTTAAATGGGTTGATTTCAGCAAGTAGATCTGCGGTTGTCTTTTTCAATTTTTCCAGTTGGTTGTATAATTTATCAACTAAAGAAGGTTTAAATTTTTCATCGGCGACGGTATTACTTTTTAAAGCAGCAACAAGGGTATTGCTCAAATCTTCTTTTACCTGTTTTTTATACTCCTCGCTGATCCCGAACGGTGTCACATACGGCTCCCAGGTTTCGTAAAGCGTCAAAAATTGCTGTTCGAGTTGGATATCTTCTTCTTGAAGATATTTGTTTCCCACTACAAACAATTCGTTGTTTGTCACCATAACATCGTGGGCATGTCCCATTTCCACTATAGCGTAGGCCCAGGCTTCTCGATGAGATTCCTTACCCATTCTCTCTTGGAAATACCGCCACATCCCATTGTACGTCTTAACCGTTAACCAATTTCTTGTGGCAATCATAATATTCATTGTTTTTTCCAGAATAACAACGCTTTCCATCGCTAAACCGGTGGTCGGGGTTACGGCTTTTCCTTTTTTTAACAAAGAGACTATATCCTGAACGGTATTTTTCCAATGCGGGATCATGTCGGTTGTTTGATCAAGAACACTATTAAAATATTCTCTTGCATCATCTCGATATCTGCCCGAAACCACCAAGTCCACTAAATCCATTTCATTCAAAGTGCCCAAAACAACCAAACCATAGGTGATATCTGTGCCTGTTTTGCCCGCTCCGACGATCGTGTTTAAGATAGTCATTAAGTCTTTATTACTACCGAAAAGGTCTATTGCCTGTAGGGTTGTTTGGGTGACGGTTAGGGATGATTTTATTCTCTCGGTATCTTTAGCTGTGACCTTGAACGAATCGGCAAAGCTAAAATTAGGCCAAAATAAATTAGCGATTACAAAAAACGTAATCGCTAACCAAGAACATTTTTTAAAGCACAACCTTTTTACCATTTGCCATTAGAAATAATATAACGAATATCTTCTTCAGACTCGTTGTTAAAGACATATATTTTTGTATTTTGTTTCACAAGGTAGACATATGTGCTGCCCAAATGTTCGTTTTCAAAGACCTTAATAATGGGAATATTCTGCACAACATCCCGCTGTAGTTCTCCGCTTAGGGAAAACGTAGTCCACAAAGTTTTTGTCCAGGCCATCAAGTCCACGTCCAATTGGTCGCTTATATCATAAACATCTATAGAAAACGGCATTGCAGTATAAACATTTCCCTCAAGGCCCAGACTACCTATAACCTTAAATTCGCTGACCTCTCTTTTCGGAGTATAACCAATTTTATTTAATCCTTGCCACTCCGATGGAATCCCAAAATTATATCCATCTATCTTATTAATGATTTCGTATTCGTTGCCGGTTAGGTTTTTTACCACCCTTACTCCTTCGGGCAGAGTTTTATTCAGTTCCCTGACATCTGCTTGATTCTGCCACCAATAATAAAAAAATCCTCCGGCAGCGAGGACTAAAAATAAAATAACCGCCCCAAAAAATATTTTCTTGTTCATATGTTTATATTCTACAATTCATCAAAGCCTCTTGTCAAATAAGCATTGTTGGATTGTGGGATTTACGAAGTCCCACAATCGGAGGGAAAGGGAATAAGCATTGTTGGATTGTGGGACTTACGAAGTCCCACAATCGGAGGGATTGATTTTTGGACGGGGTATGATAGATTAAAATATCTTTGACAAATGAAAAAAAATAAAGGAGGGAGAAAGTGGCAAGAGATTATAAGAGCGATGGGGCGAGGGCAGTGGAGCAAATTTTTAACACCCATTTCCGGCGCTGGAACTGCAAAAAGGAACTGAAAAAGGATAAATAAGGCTTTAGGAAAGCAGTCATGGCTAACCCCAACATTACCAAGAAGGACCTGGTCGAATTCATCAAAGAGAACGCCTTTACCTGGAGTTCGAATGAGAGAATCTTGCGTGCGGCACGGAGCGTGGGGTCTGATCACATGCATTGATAGTAGTTCCACCCAGAAGAGCACAGACACATTAAAAATTTGTAGGAAAGGAGGAAAGCATGAAATTGCCGTCGATTTGGTTGCTGATCTTAGCTCTTGTCTGCAGGGTAGTTTTGGGAGAACGGATTGCGGTATTTTTGTTCTGCCGGGCTCCACGAAGGGATAAGGGTGAAATCACCCTTGATGAATTTTTTGAGGATTTGGGTAGGGCAGGAGCCCAGGCAGCTCGGTTTTAACCGGCAATAAAAATATGTAAGGGGCGCTACACTAGTGTGAGCGCCCCGTTTTGTTTGTTTGACTTTAATGTGCAACACTCGGTGTTGAACATAATGTCTAAAAGGGTGTCACGCTTATGCGGACGCCTTTTTCCTTTGCTTGACATAAAATGTCGCAATTAGTAGGATAGGTAAATGTCCAATAAAGAACTCTATATTAGGCTTACTTTAGGTGTGTACAAAGTAAGCGAGCTGTTTCCGGCAGAAGAGTCGTTGAAGCGCGACATCAGGAAATTAGCTGATGAAATTCTGGCCAATTTATTGGCCGATCAATGCGAGAACGGTTCTCGGAATATTGAAGAAATGAATATGCTTTTAGATTCAGCTGAAAACCGCGGGTTAGCCGATCCCCGCAATTTTTTGGTTTTGCGTCGGGAATACGCTAAAATTAAGGATTCCTGTGCAAAAGATGTGGAAAACTCTTTTAAAAACGGAGGAGGCAAAAAACGTCAAGAAGTCATTTTAGGCATTCTGAAAGATAGCGGTAAAGTGAAGGTAAGCGATTTGGTTAAATCCTTTCCCGATATCAACCGACGTACGATCTTGCGCGATCTGGACATTTTTTGCCAGTCCGGAATAGTGGCAAGGAGCGGCAGCGGACGGGGAGCTTGCTATACTATTAAAAATGCGACATTATAAGTAAAATGTCCAATTCCCGCAAAAAATACAGTGAGATTTACGACAAGTATGTCAAAAAGATATACCGTTTTGTCCTATT
>Ga0265297_10000369_pt1 | contig 141514 bp, 126 predicted proteins | sample Munlanlwell13791_FD_192502 | JGI IMG/M metagenome (GOLD analysis project Ga0265297, IMG submission 192502) | Leachate microbial communities from a municipal landfill in Southern Ontario, Canada - Leachate well 137-91 | ecosystem: Engineered > Solid waste > Landfill > Unclassified | place... | reverse complement strand
ATAATCAGTGGAATTTAATCGTTTACAAATGTCAGCATCAGGCTTAAATTTTCAGGTTCAATTCCAAATTTTTCGATGTACTCCATAGCGGTTGGAGAGTACTGAATGGAATTTAACGGAAATAAGAATAACTTATCGGGATTGCTCGGCTTATTTCCAATACCAACTACAATAAAAACAGGATAGCCTTTCTCTTTATTGAATGATTTATACTTTTGAATTTGATAATCTTTGACCAACAGAATCCTGCCGGAATCAGTCCTGAAAAAATCAGCCCTGTATTTGCATTCCAATGCAACTATCTTGTTTGTTCCCCTGTGCCTCAATATAATGTCCGGATTTGACGATGATTCTATTCTTCTTGGAATGCCTTTTATAGTATCTTTTGTGTAATCAACAATGCTCCATTCGTTTTCAGGCAGAAGATTGATTATGTATTTTTCAAAAGCCACTCCTTTTTCATAGGGGTCTTTATCGTTGAATTCTTTCTTTTTCTGAAACATTGGACTTTTTAACAGATTGCCTTCCCTGTCTAAATAATAAAGACACCCTTTTTCCTTCTTGATGCCCAATTTTGCAACTTTTTCTTTCAGATGCTTAAAAGTTTGCCCACCTTTAGCCATCGGGCATCTTGATATATCGCCATCCGAGTCAAGGAAGTAGATGTATCCCTTTTCTCGTTCTGTTTTTGCAATTGGAATACTCATTTGGATTTTCTCCTAATCATTTTTTCTTTATTTACAGGCAGAATAACATCAAATTTTTTGCCAGACAATTTTTCAAATGCATTTTTCATTTCATTTTGCTCTTTTTGCATCTTTATTAGCATATCCATAACGGTTTTTTGTTCGGTATCTATTTTCATAGCTTCTTTCAAGTCAAGCGCTCCGCCGCAAGCTTCACATATTGTAGCTGTAGCAGGATTTTGTTTGCTACATCTTGAGCATTTCCGAAGCTCAAACTTGCTTCTTTCTTTTTCCTCATCTTGTGCCAGGCCATAGACATTAAGTAATGCCTTATCAGTGTCCCTGCCGGACATATGGACATAAACAGCTGCCATATCCGAGGACTGGGTCCAGCCGAACAATTCCTTTAATTGCGCTTCTGTTAACTTATTAGCAAGAAAAGTTGCCCTTGCATGCCTGAAAGAATGTGGATTGACTCTTTTCTTTATTTTACCCTTTTCTGCCAGTTTTTGAAGCATTTTTGTAGCTCCTCTGTAGCCTATAGAATAACCCCAATTAAATTTATAGTTTTTTAACTTGTTTTTGTCTTTTGCTATCTCTTTTGTAGTGCCCCTCACAACCCACAAAGGCGCTTCAGGATCATCTTTGTCAGGATGAACATCTTTCCATGAGGCAAGATAAGGAGTAGCTCCGATAACTCTGATTCTTCTCATCCCTGTTTTGCCATTAACCGTCAAAACAGCGCTATACTTGTCAAAAATAAGGTGTTTAAGCCTTAATGTCAGGAGTTCACCGATTCTGCATCCAGAATCCGCCAGAGTGGAAATTAGAGCCTTATCACGGGGATGCTCTGCCGCATTAATCATCTTGTTTATCTCATCTTCTGTTAAAAGCTCTTCCGGCAGAATATGTTTGTCCTGTTTTAATGTAGTAGGTATCCATTTTACTTCATCAGGATAAACTCCTTTTTCCTCAATTCCTCTCAGCCACTGGTAAAAACGCTTTATTGCTATTCTGGAGTCTTTTTTTGTGTTTTCACTGTGTTCTCTGTTGTTCACTTCCTGAACTAATTTCTTAATATCCTCTTTCTTCGCTTCGGCAAAATCTTTCCCCAGCATTTTGCCAATGGATAGCAATCTATTAAGATAGAAAAGGACTCTGGGTTTACTTAAGCCTTTCACGGAGCAGTCTTCACAGAATTTCAAGATAGTTTCTTTATTAGTTTCTGAAATATCAGATTTTTTTATTCTTTCGATAGCCATTCTTATTTGCTTGTCAAAATCATACAGGTCTATTTTGAATTTCTGCATGAAAATTAATACCGACGATACTTTTTAAGCTTTTCGGTGTAAGTTGCACCTAAGGTACAAAGCACGGGGAGGATTCGGAAGCTAAGGCACAAAGCACTCGCCAAGGTATAAATTGAACCTTAGGTTCAATTCCCATAGGAACTGAAGTTAAAATTTTGTTCTTGATTTTATTGCTTATGTGGAGGTATTTGAGATTTTTCCAACATTTCTTTCGTGATCAGTATATCATCTGAACAGCATTGCAACAATTCTTCAGTTACTGGGGAAGGAAAATGGCAGAAAATCACCTCTTTTTTTAGATATTTGATTATATATCTTATTGCTGGACAAAAATCAGCATCTCCACTAAATAATAATGCAACATCATATCTATCGTTCAACGCATCCAATAACAAATCGATTGCCAATTGTACATCCACTCCTTTTTCAGTATTTTTGTATATGTCTTTAACATTAACTTGGTTCTCGCATCCAGGACATTGTATGGAATCTGCCTCTTGTATCCCGCAATTTTCACATTCTATATTTATTTTATTGAGAGGCCTTTTTACCAATCTACCCAATGATAAATCCAAAAATGGGGTTTTCTTCAGATGTTCAAAAAATCTAAGCTGTTTTGCATACATTTCTGGATCTTCCTGTTGATTTACTGGAGAATTATAATATCTAATCTTAACCAATTCTTCAGATTTTAGATCCAATAATTGATTAGTCATGTGATGAAAATGAATTTTTGTTATTCCATAATTGCCTTTACAAAAATGGTAGAAATTGCTGCCATCATAATATGCATAAATCCTCTTATTTTTTATTGAGCCTTCCATAACGCTTACACAAAATTTTAATATTTATGAGTTTATTTAATAAAATTATTAGCCTTTCGTTACCGGCTTTAGGCCAGTAACAAAAGGGAGTTAATTAATGATAATAGCGATGGTTTGTTTATAAAGTTTTCTAAAGAGGTTTGAAAAATTCATTGTTTTATTTATAAAATTTATGCTACTTTAGTGGCCTAGAGCACGGGGAGGGAATCGAAGCTAAGGGTCAAAGCTCACGGAAATTGTGCGGAGTCGTGAAACGATGAGAGAAGACGATAGCTCTGTGATGTTTATTTAATAGCATTACTGTATAAATAACTTTCTGTTTATTAGGATTGTGCTACTGGAGAGGTTTAAAACTTAGGCTGAATCGGGGCAAAAGGATATCTATTAGAAAAAAACTATTGGGGCTTATTCTTTATCATATAATGTCTTTTCAAAAATTTTAATTATTGTAAAGATAACAATACACAACACAGAAATTAAAGAATAGCTATGCTGAGAAGAAGTATTGTTAGTAGAAAAATAGCTTGTTAAGCTATAACCGAACACACCCGCACTAATTAAATGACCTATAGAAAATAACGTATAAATTCCTGTGGACACTTTTCTTTTCTTAATTAAAATTCTGAATGCTTGATTTACATTTGCGTCAGTTATTATTGTTGAACCATCTGCTTCACAATAATGTTTTGATAGTTCATGAAGCCTTTCTTCAAAGGATTTCACTTTTTCTGTTAACAAAGCGGTTGTTCTTTCCGGAATTAGTAGACCTTTACTTGCATCCATTATTACCTCCCTTGAAAAGCCCTTTTTATTTAAACATATTTTGAAAAGTCAATCTAATATGTTCTAAATCTTTACTTTTATCTCTATCTTTATCTAACATTTCTTTTGCCTTTTTTAATTTTTCAATCGCACTATCAAAACTTAATATTATATCGATAGGCTCCACAATAGTTCTCTTGTTTTCCCTTGCAAGTTCCTTGGCCCCATTTAATAAAGAAAATTCAAATGCCTGAACTAATACCGATATTATTTTATTAGCTTTATCCTGAAAACTAAAATACTGTGTATTGCCACTTAATACTAAAGAAGATTCCTTAGCTTTTTTAAGCCCATCAGGAGTGATACTCATTACAAAATGACCGGTGCCTTCTCTATATAGGTTAATATATTCCTTTGAGTGTAAATAAATTACGCATTCATCAAGATTAACACCTTCCATTTTTATCTCTCTTTCTACAACTTCTCTGGGAATGCTTTCGTTTGGATATTTTTGATACATCCAGTTTAAGATTTCATCCCCTTTATCTAATAAGTCTGCCATTATACCTCCTAACAAAAATTTTTATTCAATATAGCTCTTAATTTCACCAATGTTGAAAACATAAATATGATTACAGTATTGTAAAGTTTTTTCTCAATTTTTATTCCGCTTCCAAAGTAGCACAATCCATTTATAGTCCCCGCCCAACGAAATAATATGCGACTCGAAGGGAAAATTAAGATGGGGTATTATCCTACTCCTTTATCAGTTGTTGAAAGAATAAGCTCTTTTCTGAAGTTCCCGCAGGATAATGTCAATATTTTAGACCCGTGCTGTGGCGAAGGATTGGCGCTGAAAAAACTTACCGAAGGTTTTAACGCCACCACTTATGGCATTGAACTTGACGAGCACAGAGGCAAACAGGCTAAAACCAATCTTGATTATGTCATTACAGGAAGTTATGAGGATTCAAAGATAAGCAATAATGCTTTCTCCTGTCTTTTGCTTAATCCACCTTACGATTGGGAGATTCACTCCGACGATGCTGACAGCGAGAGAAAAGAGAAAACCTTCCTTAAAGACACAGTAAAATACCTTCAGCCCTCCGGCACTCTTATATACATAATTCCGCAGCATAGATTGAATGAAGATATTGCAAAGATACTTTCCTATCGTTTTTGTGATTTCAATGTATTCAGGTTCCCGGACGAGGAGTATGAGGCACAAAAACAGATTGTTCTGTTCGGAAGAAAAAAGAGCAAAAGTGTCGTAAATGAAAATGATTTTTGGAGATTACAAAGCGTTTATAGAGAAAATCTTCCGGAAATTCCGTATTCCAAAGAGCCTCTTTATAAGCTTCCTCCTTCAGTGCCTGTTTCGTTGTTCTGCTCCTCTCTGATAGACGAAAAAGAGCTTGAAAAGGAAATGGGAAAATCAGTTTTATGGCAGAAATTCAATGGCTATGGTGAGGGGAACGGCAATGATATCGGAAGACCGCCACTTCCCCTGCACACAGGCCATCTTGGTTTGTTGCTTGCAAACGGTTGTCTTGACGGAGTTGTTGGAGAAGGCGAAGATAAGCACATTGTCAGAGGAAAAGTGGAAAAAGTTACGCATAAATTTGAGGAATACGCAGATAATGTCCTGATAGAAAGGGAGGTTGAAAAATACAATGTCTCTATAAAACTGCTCAGGAAGGATGGCGAAATCCTGAACTTAATGTAGTAAATGATAGAAAAGGTAAGATACTCGGATGATGAGAAAAGAATAAGTGTTGAAGCATTTACAGACGGCTATGCGTATGACCAGTACTCTCGCCTGTATTTATTATCCGTTGCAGGATATGACAGCAGTGTCAGGGCAATAACCTCTGCTTTCCTGTCATGGAAAAGTGTTGATATCTTAACAGAGAAGCCCATTTCCCTCAGTAAAGGCTATGCCGAGAAATACAGAGTTCTCAGCACAAAAGTAGGAAATGGTTTATTGCATCAGATTGTCCTTGCAGATAATTTTTTCAATTCCTCCCGTGGAGATAAGTTACTTTATATCGATAATGAAAAGCAGACTCCGGAAATAATATACAACAGCATCAAGAAAAGCTATTCCGTCCCCCTGATTCCAGAATGGTCTTTGTGGCTGTATAGAAGATTGGCACAGGAAAACTGTCTTGAGGAGCTGCGAGGCACGAAAAAAGTAATAAGACTTAATGCCGATGAAGAGAAACTTGATTCAATCGTTTCTGAAGGAGTAAAAAACAATGAAATAAGTTTTTAGTCAAAATGCTGGAAGGAATAGAAAACATTACTGATTATTTAAGAACATACGGCAACGAGCTTGCCGACAGGATTAAACAGAAAGCAGAGCCTCTGTTCAGTCCAGGGGATAAGTGGAACAGCAGAATAGGCAATCTTCTAAGAAAGCCCTATCAGGCACAGGGAGATGCTGTTATGGGCATTACGAAACTGCTTTACAATTATAATTCTGCGATTGTTGTGGGAGAAATGGGATGCGGCAAGAGCCTTGTCGGGGCAAGCGTCCCTTATGTTTATGACAATCACGGAAAGCCCACCAGAACTCTTGTTATGTGCCCGGGACATCTTGTAAAAAAATGGCAAAGAGAGGTTATGGAAACAATCCCTGATGCAAAGGCAAAAATAATAACGAATTTGGGAGATATTCTTACCATTGACAGGAATGCCAAGCCGAAAGTTCCTGAATATATGATTGTAAGCAAGGAGCGTGCTAAATTAGGCTATGCATGGAAACCTGCTACATTATACAAGAATGGAAGTTTTATCTGTCCTGATTGCGATGGAGAGATTGCGAACAAGGATGGCATACCTGTAAGCAAGGATTACTTAATCAGGAATAAAAGATGGTGTCCTGAATGCAAAAGCCCCTTATGGGAGGCAGATAACAGCAAGATAAGAAGATTCCCATTGTCTGACTACATAAAGCGTTATCTCAAAAACTATTTTGATTTCTTCATTGCGGACGAAGTTCACGAGCTTAAAGGAGGCTCAACTGCTCAGGGCAATTCTTTTGGATCTTTATCAAGTGCGTGCAGAAAAACAATCGCCCTGACCGGAACGTTGCTCGGAGGCTATGCAGATGATATTTTTTACGTTTTATACAGGCTTTCTCCTGAGACTCTCAAGGAAGAGGACATAGAATACAGCGGTGTTTCAAAATGGATGGCAAAATACGGAGTGCTTGAAAGAATAACAAAAAGCTATCCCGAAGACAATACCTATTCAAAAGGCAAAAAAGGAAGCACGACGTTAAAAAGAAAGCCGGGCATATCCCCGATGATTTTTTCAAAACATCTCTTGAACAAATCAGTATTTATCTCCCTTGAAGACATTGCCACAGACTTGCCGCAACTTTCAGAGGAAGTATCCCGGATAGAAATGGATGAGGAACTTGCCGATGCTTATAATAAACTTCAGGATAAGCTTTCTACGGCGGTAAAGTCTGCTTTAAGCAGAGGAAGCAAGGCATTGCTTGGGACTTATCTTAATGCACTTTTATCCTATCCTGACAGGCCATTTGACAACGAGCCATTAGTTTATCCTGATACCGGTAAAGTAATTGTAACGCCAAAAGAACTTACAAAAAATAACATATATAAAAAAGAAAGCAAATTAATTGATTTAATAAAGCAGGAATTATCCGGCAATAGAAAGGTCTTTACCTACTGCCAGTATACAGGGGTTAAAGATATAATGCCAAGAGTTCAAAAGTTGCTTTTGGATGAGGGCATTAGAGCCGATATAATGAGATATACTGTAAAGCCAGAAGAACGGGAAGAATGGATTGAGAACAGGGTTAAAGCAGGCACTCAGGTTATTATAGCCAATCCGAAGCTCGTTCAGACAGGGCTTGACCTTTATGACTTTCCGAGCCTGATATTTTACCAGACAGGATACAGCATATTTACCCTGAGACAGGCTTCACGAAGGTCGTGGAGAATCGGGCAGGATAAAGACGTAAAGATACACTATCTTTTCTACGGAAACACTATGCAGGAAAGAGCAATGCAGCTTATGGGCTCAAAGCTTGAGGCATCCCTTGCTATTGAAGGCAAGTTTTCAGAGGAAGGATTGCTTGCGATGACATCCGGAGAGGATATGACAACGGCAATGGCAAAGGCTTTAGTGGAAAGGCTTGATGTGGAGGGAGTTGGAGAGGTATGGTCAAAACTGAATGCAAAAAATCCTGTAGGACAGAGACGGGAAAAAACTATTGAGAACAAATTGTTTACGATTAACCCGGTTTATTTTGTGGGGAAGAAAGTCAGGAAGAATGAAAATCAGTTGTTGATTCCGGGATTTTCGGGTATAAAGATATAAGTAGTTTGTGTTGGGAAAGTTGTGAGATAGTATTAAATTTATAGGATTGTTTCTTGAAAATGCACTATTAACTTAAAGACACTCTATCTTATTTAATAAAATTATTTAGAATGAGATGCTTTATAAAAAGAAAAAAGTTTTCCAGTCTCTTTCCACTCCAAATAGTTTTTATAGTCATTTGTGGTATCAAATTCTAACCATCCGTGATAGATTGGAACCCCATATATCTTGTAACCTGAATCGATTACTGCTTGTAGCATATCTGTCATATATGCACGTTCAAAAACCGTTGCTCTCTGCCATGGTTTTCCCGAATAGGACATCCTTGCTAAATGGTAGATTTTTCGAAAGATACTACAACCATTTTCAGATAGTTTTATGAGACCAATATATTGCGCTTGAGTCTCCTCAGGTAAAGGATGAGGTTTTCCGATCTCAATAATCTGATTATTTGAAGAAAATATTAAACTCTCGGCTTCAAGATAGGGATTGCCAAAACGAGCACGAAAATAGCTTTCCCATTGTATATCCACTACAACGGACATATCGTGATTATCTGATAAAATTTTAGAAACCACATATTCTTCGAATATAATATCACCATATGAAATAATGATTTCTCCATTAAGTTCGGGTTCGGCACAAAACAGTGAATAAAGCATATTAAAACCTTCAGGTGCTATATAATATTTTAAACCATTGAATTTTATAAGATGTTCCAGATAACCTTTAACAACTACAATATTTTGTATACCCATTTGGCGATATAAATTTATTTGGGTTTCAAGTATAGTTTCCCCGTTGAACTTTAGCAAACATTTTGGCATATGTAATGTTAAATCTTTCATGCGAGAACCACGACCGGCTGCTAATATAATAACTTTTACATTATTCATCTTACCAGAATTTTCCTTTATAGAAAAATGTTTGCACCAGTTTAAAATCATATTCACAAGTTGATCCATTACGTTCTGGATGCCATTGTATACCTATTATTGGATATTTTAGATGATATATTCCTTCTATTATATCATCCCGACTACACAACGCAAATGGATGAAGGTCTGGTGCAACAACATCCCTAATTATTCCATGATTATGAAAAGAATTTACAGTGAAATTAGCAGAACCAATTGTTTTAATGAATTTTGAATCTGTAATAATTATCTGATGTTTGTTTCTAACATGTTTTATCGTGTTATTAATCATATTTTTAATATTGTAAATAATAACACCACCGAAAAATATATTGATGAATTGCATACCACGGCATATTCCCAATACAGGTAGTTTCTTGGTCAACGCCATTTCTAACAACTTCCATTCTACATAATCTCTCCCATTAGATTTGCCCCTTCGTAGATTAGGGGGAGCATTTACTAAGGAGCGAGAAATATCAGAGCCTCCCGTAAGGATAATTCCCTTAACTTTAAATTGCTTACAATACTCAATAGGATCACAAATTGAATTGGGGATTAAAATTGGTTGTATATCAAGTTTTTGTAAATATTCTATATAGTTTTGGTTAAGTCTATCATTTTTATATACAGAATCTTTCACATTCATTGTAACTGCAATCCGTTTCATATTGTTAGATATATCCTACTTTAATTAGTTTTTTGCTTCTTTATAAAAAAAGCAATGTCTGGTGGTAAATCAATATCACATATAGATATGATATTTGGAATAGAAGCGTCAAAATACCCTTCGACACATATATAAGCTAACCCAAGAGTTTTTCTTAAATGTTCGCATTTTGTTTTAATCAGGTCCCCATGTAATTTTATAAAAAGTTGTAATTTTCTTTTGATATCATAAGAGATATTTTTATACTCGTTTTGCATTTTTGTAACAATAAAAAAATATCTTTCGTTATTTAACGTAGCAATCACCATCGGATGTTTCCCTTGCTCTTTTTCAAATACAAACATAGCTTGTCCGATTCCAGCTTCAATGTAAAATTCTCCTAATGTATTAAAAGCTCTAAAACACATGCTATCAGGATTTCGATCTAAGAATATTTCTGCATTAAGAGATTTATCAATATTTAATAGTATTAAATCCCAAGATTTTTTATCTTCTAAAGATAAATGATAGTTAGTTGCGTGACATGCTATGTTTTTGGGAAATATTGATAATCTAAAAGATTTGTCTGGAAAAAGTTTAGTATATTCTTGAATATCTTTTATAGACCAATTTGGAGAGAGTCTCTTGCATTCCTCTTTTCCAAACCATTTTGTAACAAGATCTCTTTTAAAAAACTTCCAGACATTCGGAATGTTTAAACCATATTTTTCACATATTGCTTCTGCCCATTGGAAAGCTATAGTTTGTGCTTTTATATGATCCCTTGTGGCCATTGCATCATAAATACGTTTCATATACCAGTGTGTCCAAAATTGGTCTTTATTAAAATAATTCATTCAATTAATAATTGAAAGTTTTTCCTCTTCCGCATTTATACAAATTATTTTAGCTTCTTTAAGATGTTCATATATAATCTCTCCACACCCAATAGCAGCAGGTATTTCCAACTCCAAACACCTAATTGCCATATGTGAAGCAATCCCTCCATATTTGGTGACCAATCCAACAATTCCTTGTGCGAAAATCCAGTCATACCCTGGATCAGCTGCTTCAATAAATGCTATCCGTCCCTTTAAATTTTCAATATTTTGATAAAAAACTCGATCAAGTGTTATAATAAAAGCTTCGATTTTTTTATAAGTTACGAAATTTGGTCTTGATTCATGAGTTTTTGCAAACAGAAAATCATCTTTGGATCTGATGAGTGAAGGCAATAATATATAATCATTTATTTCTTTGATTTGTTTGTTTTTCTCAATGTTAATTTGCCATGTTTTTGAAATCCTAGAAATATTAGCATCTAAATTATTACTTGAAAGTATTTTTTCAATGTCCAAATAAGCACATTGAGCTCTAGTGAAACCTAAGATACTACCAACTTTTGCTACTAACTCAATAACATCGGATAAAGTATGCGTAAATTCAAACTTTGCTTTTTCACGCCATTCTATTGCTTCCTTAACCATTTCTAAGAAGAACTCTCCATTTATTTTTAAATTTATTTCTCTAAATATTTTTTCTATTTTAGATAACATTTCAGAATCGGGTTGAAATAATTTCAAACAACAAGGAGATAGTTCATTGCTTTTGCCAAAAATCAGATCAGGTATCTGGTCATAACGTGGGGCAGTAATGTCATATGTACCCGGACGAAGATGCCCATATTTTTCAAGAAAATCTTTTTTAGGCATTATATTTTTATGCACACAGAACAAATCTTTTCTGACAAAAGATACTTGAGTTTCAATAGATGAAAAAAATTTTTCATATTGTTCTGGAGTTATTGCCTTACGATAAAGAAGTTGGCGTAATAATGCATGCCCAATAAACGCAACTCTAGCAAGACGTGCAAAAACGTAGGATCCTTTATCTTTGCAATTAGTAAGAAGCTTTTCAATAGATAAAAGCAACTCATTCAAATATCTCAACGAAGATAAATTAGGCTGTTTTATATATTTTTTTCGATCTGAAGCCAATGTACTCAATAGAATTTTACTTTCTTTTATTAAATTAGGGACATTGTTTAACAATGTTTGCGTTAGCGTATTTAATGAGTCTTCAATTTGAATTATTTCTTGTTTTGAAAAACCATGTCGAAAAAGTAACCGTGTTCTTTTGGAAATTACAACATCAGAACATGAATATGCAACAGTAAATTCTATTTTGTCATGAAGATAAGGTTTTTCTCGTAATTTATTGATTTGATAGCGTACTAAACGATTCCGTATTTTGGCTGGTAATGAGGAAGGAGTTAGTGAAAATAAGCTTGCATTAATATCAATATATGGTTTTCCTGCAAAAGTTATCATGAGTTCTTGTGTTTCTAAATCTGTATATCCAAGGCTCGTTCTAGCTTTATACCAAGTGTCTTTTGTTATGAGGAAACGATAAAGAGATATCGCCAGTTTATTTGGACGGGTACCAAGCATCTCAATAGGATTCCAATCTGCCATGTCTGAATATATTATAGGATTACAAGTAGAAACTGATAGGGATAATTTGTTTAATGTACTTTTTATAACCTTATCATTTTTCCTACATACCCTATTCGACAACAAAAGACGAACTTGAAATATATGAACTATTTTACGGCGATCAATCGCAAATTCAATGTCGAGAATCTTTTCAGGAAAAAACATCTCAATTTCTTGAACAGCGGATAGAATACATGACCAAGGAAACATAACTTTTGAACTTGCAAATCGTGCGATGCGAATAAGTTTTCGCTTTCCAGCTCCTGTGACTAAATTAGTTTGACCACTTTTATTATCGTATTCGATAATATAATAAGGGGCATCTGTTTTAGGATCTCTTGTAAAAATAACGCCACTAATCAGGGGATTTAGCAACTGGCGTTGCACAATAATTTCGTTAGAGAGATTAAAATCTTTCTTTTGGTAGAAAGAATCTATCACTTTGTTAACTGCCGATGTAATTAATTTTACATTGTTGCTTGAGATATTTAATATGCTTTTATAAATACCTGCATGGGTGTCTGTTGCATTGTCTTCCAGAACCGCTGAACTTCGAATAATTAGAGTGTTGCCTAGTTTATTTTTTTGTATTTTTGAAAGTATTGACTTAAAGTCTCTATTCCACTCTCCCACTGTGAAAGAGATAAAATTATCAATTTTAGATTGTCGAAGGTGTGGTAAGAGATATTTAAGAGTACTTGCTTTTGTCACAGTATATCTTTTTTCTTATCATTATACAAATATTTATATAACATTAAAGCTTTCTTTACTATTTCTTGTTCTTCCTTATAATAGAGAATTTCAACAGCTCTTTTAATAGGAAACCATTTAATGTGCTTAAATTCTGTATCATGTTTTTTTAGCTTTTCACATTCTAATTCTAATATAAAGAAGAAAACCGTTTCATCCCATATTTTATTATTATACTCATAACTCCAAGTAGTAAAGTCAATGAAATCTATAATTTTTGACTTATAACCTGTTTCTTCCAATACTTCTCTTATTGCGCATTTTTCAACATTTTCATTTTCTTTAAGCATTCCCTTAGGTATTCTCCACTCTGCCGGGTTTTTATTTCCACATAATAGGACATTTAGCTCATTGTTTTCATATTTCAAAATCAATCCTCCCGCAGAATATACCTTGGTTGAGTCTTTTAGATTTTTTATTCTTCGAACACATCTAAACCCTACATTTTGTTGCCCTTCGTTTGCCTCATAGTCGAAACGATAAGAACACCAAGGTAATATCTCAAATTTACTCCATGCCCCACCTTTTACAATTATCGTTTTATCCTTTTCTTTCCAAGTATTAGTCCATTCCCAAACATTGCCTGACATATCATAGCATCCATATGGACTAACACCATTTGGATATTTATCAACATCCGTTTTCCCAGAAATACCAGACAATCGTGTATTGCATTTTATAGAATCCCAATCGTTTCCCCACGGGAATAATCTCCCATCTGTTCCCCTTGCAGCTTTTTCCCATTCTTCTTCTGTAGGTATATCTTTCTCTATCCATTTAGCATATTTTTGGGCATCGTACCAACTTATATTCGTGACAGGACATTTCTCATGACCTTTAGAAAACATGTGGTTTTGATTAAATTCTCTATATTCTTCATTTGTCACAAGATATTTATCTATCAGAAAAGAACTTACAAATACTTCTCTTTCTGGATATTCACCTATGAACCATGACTTATGAGCTCCTTTTCTTATTATTTCTTTTATTTCTTTTTTATCTCGTCCCATTATAAAATTACTTTCCTTCACAAATACCATATTCTTTGTAATTCTATATTCAATAACTTCTTTTATTTTTTTAATAACTGCCTTACTAATTCTGTTATGCTTTTGGTAGATATCAAATATTTTAGATATTACATTTGGATTTCCAATCTTTTTTAAGACATCAATAACTTTAGTTCTTACTTCAGCCTCAATATTAAATTGAATCATCACAACACAAGCATTTCTCTCTACTTCCAAATTCTTATGGTTAAACGCAGATTCAACAAAAGTAATTGCATTTGCATTATCCAAATTCCTCTCAGTCCAATAATCTACATCAGTACTGTATTCAATAGAAGTTCTTAATAATACTCCTTTTTTAAAATTATCAAGAATTAGTTTGTCTTTCAATTCATTAATAAATTCGTATTTATATTGCTCCATAATACCTTTATAATTCTTCCAATTATTTTCTTCTTGTCTCAACATATCCTGAGCTTCTTTCACCTTATATAGTTCTTTGTCAAGCCATTCTTTAATCTTATTTATTAGATATTCATGTGTTAGTTCATATGTTTCATGTTTTCCATCTTTTTTTCTTATAATCAATCTTCTGTTAATTAACTCTCTTATAATATATTTTAAATCTTTAGAACTAATGGGCATCCCTTCATACTTTATGTTTTCTATCTCCGATTTTTTTAATGGTATCTTTGTCTGTTTTGCTGAAACCATTGATTTCATTATTTCTTTAGCTATTATTTGAAATTTAAAGGAGAAAGGTTCTAATGCAAAATCCACATAATCTGTTAAAATGCCCTTTGCTCCGCCTAACGCAATGTAATCATTAGTCCGTATCACTTTTTGATTTTCATTTAATTTGTTATAAAGAGTATAACATACAATTTGTAATTGAGGCGATTCAATCATATTATTTATTGCTAAATCATCAATGATTATTTCGAGCAAATCTTTTTGTATTGATAACTCTAATATTTCTAATGGCTTAATAATAGCATCCTTTGCATGTTCCTTTGATAATTCTTTTAAACGGAATCTGTAATTAAAAATATCAGGAATTTCTTCACCTATATCATTAAATTCCACAAAGAAATCCTCTCGAAATGAGAGGATAATTTTAACATTAATTGAAAATTCATAAAACAATATTCTAAGAGTGTCTATGAAATCTTTTCTTGTTTTTGAACCCAAGGTTATAAAAAATTCTTCGAATTGATCAATCGCAATAATTAAAGGTTTTCCTATTAGTTTATTAACCTCAATAATCATTTCAATTAATCCATAATTTTTATATTTTTCATACGTAATTGATTCTTGAATTTCTTTTTCAATTTTAAGCCAAATACTTTCTTTGATTGATTTTGTTGGATTTTCAGAACATCTGACATAAACTGGGAAATAATTATTTAAATGTAGTTTAGGGAATACTCCTGCGAGCAGAAAAGATGTTTTTCCTACTCCTGATTTACCAAAGAGCAAAGACAATCGACTATTCTCTATTTTGGGAAGAAATTCAGTTACTTCAGCCTCTCTTCCATAAAAAATGTCTTTATCTTCAATATCAAAGTAATTTAAAAATTTATAAGGTGTTTTTATCTTTTTAGTTTCATTCTTTATTTTTCTAGGAATTTCTTTTATTTCTTTTATTTCTTTTTTCTTTTTATTAACTTCTTGCAATAAATTATTTAGAAAATAATATAAAATTATATGGTTATCTTTGGTGTCATATGGGATAGTGATTATATTAAAATGCTTTTTGTAGGACTCTGCTTTTAAGTCAAATAGTCCTTTTTCATTTACTAATAGATAATGGACTGGGCCTAATTTTAAAGTTTTCTTTAATTTCCCTAAAAGGGTTGACAGATAAGGGTCTGTAAGACTATAACCTATAAAGAGAAAAGTCTTAGTTCTGAATAATATATTCAATGTATCTATGAAAATGGGTGTATTGTAAACTAATTCATCGTAATCGGCTTTGCCTAAGACAATAGTGTTAATGTTTTCAACGGATCCATGTATTTTAAAGATATAAAATTCATTTTTTCTGTTCATTTCATTCATATCTCTTGTGTTTAAAATAGTGTTTACTTTTGCATCAGGAAACCCTTTTTCTAATAAATGATCATAATTAGTCGTTAGTATTTGAGAAAACCCTATATTTTTTATTGTTTCGTATATTTTTGGGAGTTTTTCTACCTTGACATCAAATATCTTCTTAATGAAATTTAGAAAATGATATTCCCCTAGTTTTTCTCTTAAGTATTCGGCAATTTCGTCATATTCTTTATTCTTTTCCATAAGGTCTATGCTTTCTTTATTATAGGTAACATCAATGTTATTATTGTTACAATATTCTAGCATTAAAGAAATTAGTTTCCCCCACAATGGAAAACCTGCACTGGCAGATAAACCTGCTCCTGCAAACAACACACATCGTTGATTGATGATGTCATTGATTAATTCTTCTGGTATATGGGGAATTTGATAATCAATATTTAGAGTTTGGTTAGATATTCTATCTGACATGGATTTTTTTATCTACTTTCTTAATTCCTCTGTCTCTTTTTCGTTAATTGTTAGGGAAACTATATCGTTTCCCTCCAACACAACAATTTCCCCTTTTTCAAGTTGTTTAGGAATTTTAACAACATCTTTAAAAAATGCCCATGCAAATCCTCCATGTGTGACCACGGCTACACGTTTAAAATTAGCCAATTTACTTTCTCTATATATTTGATTAAATGCATCTTTTGCTCTTAAAAGGATTTCTGTATATGTCTCTGCTCCAGGTAAAGTTTCGACAGATTCAGAAGGTTTGGTGTCATTTTCTTTCATTTGTTGAACTCTCATGTAAATTGGAGGGAACAATGTTTTTGCTCTGCTTTTCTCAATTCCACTAAGTACGCCATAGGAATTACGTTCTCTTAAATTATAAATCTCCACAACTTCTACACTAAGTGCTTCATTAATAAGCTCTGCTGTTTCCCGAGCCCTTATATATGGACTCGTGTATACTACCTCAATGTTTCTCGTTGATAATACTTGACCAACATTTCTTGCATATTTTTTCCCAGACTCAATTAATGGATCGTCAGCAATCCCACCATAGCTATCTCGTCTATCATCATCCGCTTCAGTATGTCTAATAAAATAGATTTTCATTTTTGCCTCCTCAAATTAGCCTATCAAGGCTACTTTATAAAGATTACTTCTTAATCTAAAAAAGTCAAATATTTTTTCTCTAAATTTTCCAAAACTCAACAGATAGAAACAAATCTCATAAAAATAAATTTTATTCTAATATTTGTATCAATGCAAGAAAAATTTATTTGCAAATATCTATATTTGTAGACATTTTTCCACATTTTCCTCAAAAATCTTTACGACTCTAAAGTAGCACAATCTATTTTAAAGGGCTTTCTTTATGTGTTTTGAGGTCAAAAACACCGACGATGAGAAACAATAACTGCGAAAACCTGATGTGCAGGATAGAAAAAGTAGAGAAAAAGCTCTACCGCTACATTGAGGCTCACGCAGACCTTTTCACGCAAACAGTAGAAATCAGGGATGACTTAGAGGAAGTCAAAACCGAACTCAAGGCTCTGAAACAGGAGCTTCAGGCATTCACAAATCATATTAAGGAATGGAATTCACGGGGGAAAAATTCTAAGTAATCTTAGTTTTGTCCATTTTATGTTACCCGTGAATTCCTCCTCCTTATCTTCAAAGAAAAAATGCGATTTAACTGTAAAGAAAGCATCAGAGAATCAAAAGTCATGGGACAAACCCCTCAGGCAATCACAAATCATGTTAAGGAATGGAATTCACGGGGGAAAGATTCTAAGTAATTAGGTCTGTCCATTTTGTGTCATTTTATGTTATCCCCGTGAATTCCTCCTCCTTTTAACTTTCACGATGTACAGCCCGAAAATAAAACAAGACCTTGTAACCAAGTTATACAGGATTGGCAAAGCCACCCATAAGCCAATGACTCAGGTAGTTGACGGAATACTGCGGGACTATATGGGCAAAATCCAAATCAAACAATGGAGAATCCACTGGGCTGAAGGTCTGTCTCCCCATACCAACGTTACTTACACTGTCTCCCAAAAGAAATCCAATCCAAAATACTCAGGAGCAAAACAATGAGCTTTACTATGCACCAGCTTGGTCTGAAAGATACCCTTGATAAAGTTGCAGGAGTTATTCCTGCAAAATCAGCCATCCCTGCTCTTGACTGCGTCAGGCTTAAAATAGAGGATGGCAAGGCAAGGATTACCGCCACTGACTTAAATACATGGCTTCTTGCAATGGTCGGATGCAATTCTAACGGCACGAAAGCCGAACTCCTCATTCCGGGCAGAAAACTACAGGAAGTTGTAAGTCTCCTGCCATCCGAAGAGATTAGCTTTGAGATTAGAGATGATAAAATAGGGTTGCATTGCAAAAACATAAAGCATAACATTTCTACCATACCTGCTGGAAACTATCCTGCTGAGCAGTGTCTCTACAAAAGGGATGAGAAGGACGGGAATTATCTCTCTTTGCCAAGAGACGGACTTCAAGCAGGGCTTGAGGCAATAAGTTTTGCCTCTTCAAAAGAAGAAGGCTCCATTATAAGCGGTATTTCGTTCCACATAGGAAAGGACAAGCTAAAATTAGCAACTACAGACGGTCACAGGCTTGCAAGTTATTCTATCCCGATCGAGAGCAAGATAGAGAAAAAACTCGTTGTGCCGGCTTCTGTAGCAAGACACATAAGCAAGATGGATGGCGATGAGATAAGAATGTACTTTGACGGCAATCTTGCCGGCTTTTACTCTACTAACCTGGGACTTACTTCATGTCTGCTTGAAGGTGAGTTTCCGCCATATGAGAAAATCATCCCGACTGATAACGACAAGAAACTAACAGCCAACAGGAAAGAGCTAATCAATGCTATCCGGCAGATTCAGGTATTTGCCAAAGACAATCATGAAATCGTTGAAGTAAATGCCTCGGAGAAAGACGGGCTTATCCTGTATGCAAAAGGAGAGGGCTTTGACTCGCAGGCTAAAGTAGAGTGTCAGTATAAGGGCAGTGACATAAGAACAGGAATAAGTGCAAAATACCTGTTGCAAAATTTACAATCCACTTTAGCAGAGGAAATAGAATGGTCGTTCAAAACGCCCCTGTCTGCAATGATGTTAAAAACAGTCCCCTGCGAAAACAAGGATAATTTTTACCTGATTATGCCTGTCCAGTTGCAAGAAAATGAATGAAATAATGAAAGATAATGACATCATGCTCCAACCATTTCCACCGGATAGCTGCGTTCGTCAGAAAGCGGGCGGGGTTGGAAAAAGGTAGTTGTGAAATGCAACTCATACCTTAATAATCCGCCCGCTTTCATGAGCAAACACAATGAACTGTAAATTGCCAGCAAGAAAGATGTATGAAACAATGTACGAAATACTTACGAGAAGATTCCGCGATTACGATAAAGCATGGGACTGCTTAATTGAGTTCCTTGCAGTGGATAACTGCCCGGCAGTCCTCGGCCAGTTAGAGCATAAATTAGAATGGCTCTTTAATGACAAAGACTTATCAGGCAAGCTAATGGCTGTTTACAAACCTGAAATTATCAAATCCGACATACACGACCATCTTGGAGATATGTACATTGAGAATCAGAGCAGGTCGGGAAAGCTTGGAAAAGGGCAGTTTCTGACACCTGATTCAGTAGTGGAGTTTATGTGCCAGAGCACTATAGGAGAAGCAAAAGAGACAGGCAGACCGCTAAACGTCCTTGATCCGTGTGTCGGGACAGGCAGGTTCTTAATTGGGGCTTATAAATACGCCCCTGATGCAAATCTATTCGGCGTTGACATTGACCTGCGGGCTTTACGAATAGCTTTCACGAATTGTGCCATTCACGGGATAAGGGCATATTTCCTGCATGCCGATTCATTAGTTCATGAGATTGACATATCAAAACCGGATGGCATAGCCAACTGGCAATATGCAAATAAATGGTATTCATGCTGGGACAAGCTAAAGGGGATGGTCGGAAAAGAATCCCTGATACCAATTGAAGAGCCCTTAGAAGCATTAACAGCATCAAAAGAATCCCAGCCTTTGGTAAGCACAATCTCCGCTACCTCTCAAATCAACCTTTTTTAGAATGAAACTTTTAAAAACAACCCCAGTAATAGAAACAACTCAGTCAGAATGCGTAAAGCCTGAGCGGGGTCTTGGATGGGAAACGGGCACGATTCGGAGCCTTGAGCATGCGCTTGATTTGTGCGATGAAATACCTGTATGCGACTTAAATTGTAAATTACGGGACTCTTATCATTTCTACGAGAGTGAGAGATATAAGGCTTACAGGTAAATGGAAACGTATTCAACACAGTTAAACTATCTTGAGAAAGGCTGCAAATGCCTTAGCGAGGGCAATTGGAAGCTTGCAGTGAAATACTGGGAAGCGGGATTAAAAGAAACCCTGTTTACTCCCAACAACCCAACGCTTTATGGACAGGGAAATTTCATAAAAGAGCAAGATGGGGATGCAGTGGGGAAATACGCTGACGGAATTTTAGAGAAACACATTTTGAAAAACGGAAAAGAGCTTGCCGATAACCGGGTGGAGCGGTTTAAGCCCCTGATAGACGGAGTTTATTCCTTGAATGCATACCGCTCACTTTATGACTCTGAGGCAGGAGACCCTTTAAGTGCATTGCTCAGATGCATGAAAAACTCAAAAGAGAAGGCGCCTGTAATCGGCTATGCCCTTGGAAGAACGTTGTTAGACTTTCTCACGGATAAGCAGGTTATGAATAAAATTGACGTAATCATTCCCGTGCCAATATTCCCCGGCAAACTGAAAGAAAGAGGCTATAACCAGTCAGATTTGCTTGCAGTGCCATTCCAGTGGTATACGAAGATACCGGTAAAGCGGGGAGTATTATCAAGAATCAAAGATACAAAAGATTTAAGATCCCTTCCTCAGGCAAAACGGGAGCAAGAACTAAAAGGAGCATTCAAAGTCAACGAGCCTGATTTTGTCATGGGAGAAAGCATCCTGCTTATAGATGATGTTGTAACTTACGGCACAACGTTAAAAGAATGTGCAAGGGTTTTACGAAAATACGGTGCAGAAAAAATATATGCAGCTACGATAGCAAAATCCGAAAGCTCTACGCTGAGAGAGAGGCAAAAATATCATGGGATTGATATACTTAGTGGGGTAAGGGAAGAAGAAAGTGAATTTCGTTCAGACGATTACCTCGAGAACTTAGAAGATTTTATCCTTGTTTATTGTGAGAAAAACACCAAACCGAAAAATTTAAATAATGTCACTACCTCATAATGACACTACTGATTGGTAGTAACAAACGAGGCAAATGTTAAGTCAACTAAGTTTATCGCATTGGAGCATGGTTCTTATAGCTCTGCATCACATAAGAAAGCCTCATAGATATACCCAGAGATTATACAGGGAAGTCCCGAACTCGTCCCCTGCACACATAAGAAAAATATTATCTCTTATGGAAACAGGTGGCTTCATCACAAGAACAGAAGGCAGCAAGATTAAGCACATAGAATTTACCCCAAAAGGCGAGCAAATCGCAGAAGACGTGCTCAAACTAAAACAGGACATGGAAAGAGACGTGTCCTTTTTTGAAAAAAAATGAAACACCAATACAAACAAGGCTTCGCCGAAACAAACCCGCATTATAACAGGATGAAGTTAGAGATAAAAGTCCTCTCTTTACTTGACGGTCAGCATCAGGAGGAATTAGAGGACAGGCTAAAGGAGTTTATCAGGGGATATGGAGTCAGGGCAAGAATCTATTCCTCTACCGGCAATGAGATGAGCGTAAATCAAAATGATTACAAAGAAAAAAGAAAATGAGACCAAATGAACTAAACAAATTCGTGGAAGGCTTTATAGAAGCACACAGGAAAGACGTAATTAACAGCCCTGCTTTTCTTTCGTTCACTCTTTGCGATGAGTTGGCAGAGGGCAGGGAAAAACTTCTGTTCGGAGACAAGGATTATCCTTACCTGCATGCAAAATTAGAAGTGCCAAGCAGTGAAGTGGCAAAGAGGGTAAAAAAGTTTTATGGCATAGATTTTTATGAGCTCAGCCTGCACGTCAACACAACGAGTCCGATGCACAATGCTTACTGTGCTCTCGTTGAAAGCACTGATCTATTTTATGATTTTAAGGAAAGGAATATGGGCATTGTAAAATTAGACCACGCACAAGAGCTTGAAAACCTGCTAAATGAAACCGGCAAGCTGAAATTGGACGGCATAGAAACCATCGGAACAGCCTTCGGGCCACAGGGCATAATTTGCCAAAAGGATGAGAAAGACAAGCTTATTTCTGTAAGATACAAGGAAATGCCGGTAAAGGAGTTTTTTGGAATTGCAAACAAGATAGACGGGCTTGAGCTTGTTGATTATGGCTCAGGAGGGTTTTATTACGAACTTGGCGATGAGTCTGACCCGAAATCTGTTTTAAGGAAACATACCACAGCGCTTGTGCTTTCAATTTTAAATTATAATGGGAAACCAAAACAAAAACAGCAAGTACAAACCAGACGTTCCTGAAAACGGTCTTGAGCAAAAAATAGGAGAAAAACCGGAATCGTTTTACGACGGGAGCTATCACGGCTATTCAGTAAAGCTTAAGGTAGTGAGGGAAAACTCAGAATACAAACCCGTCCAGTTAAACACTCCTAAAAGCGTGTATAATTTTGTAAAGCATCTTGAAAACGAGGACAGGGAAAAGTTTATTTCAATACTGCTTGATTCAAAAAACAGGGTGTTAGGAGTAGATGAAGTAAGCACAGGCAGTCTTATGTCATCAATGGTAGAGCCAAGAGAAGTGTTTAAGACGGCAATTTTATACAATTCGGCAAATCTTATTTTTGCGCACAATCATCCTTCGGGAGACCCTACGCCGTCTGCAAGCGATATAGAATTGACGCATCATCTGCAAGAGGGAATGAAACTTTTAGGGATACGGCTTTTGGACCATATCATAATAGGATATGAACAGTATAAAAGCATGGCAAACGAGAAGCTGATTTAGTGAGAAAGATTAAAATGAACCTTAAAACGAGATGGAAAAACATGAGTATGATTCGGAAGGATGTAATTTACCTGATTCTATTTACAATAGCAATGCTGATAGCGATAATGACGATGATGATTTGCAACGATTATTACTAGTCCCGATTGAAAACCTTGAGCAGAGAATCAAGGAGCTTGAGAGCGAGATAGATGAGAGACAGAAGATAAAAAAAGGGCTTATCTCTGAGCTTGAGCACCAGAGAGTGGGGCTTGAGGATGCAGTCAACCAGCTTGAGTTTGATAAGTTTAATCCGAGTTTTATGTCAAGAAGAACCACATTCCAATTGCAGATGCTTAATGTGGAACAAAGCAAGTTTCACGAGGAGATTTCTTGTTTCAGGGATGTGATAATACTGAAAGAGAAACTTCGGTTTGCACAGGAGGAGTTGCGGAAACAAAAAGAAAAATCAAAACTACTCTTAAATGGAAGAAACTAAAAGACTGCTGAGAAAACTTGTACCTGCTTTAGGCAAGGGAAGCACCAATGCACTGTGGCACTCTTATTTAGCATCCTCTGACCTGAAAAGCAAACAGGACGATGTGGATATTCTCAGGATTATTGCAGACAGGAAAGCAAAAAATGGATATGCTAAAAATATAATATTGCCTCCGCCGGATAAGAAACAAACAGAAGGAGAATATCCGTTGGGAGATGTGTTGTATGCAGATAAGATTTATTCAGAGTTTGGATTGTGTGAGGATGAATGGATAAAGCATATGCTCATCGTAGGAATGACCGGAACAGGAAAAACAAATACTGTTTTTCAGATAATCAAAGAGCTTAAAAAACACGATAAGCCATTTTTGATATTTGACTGGAAAAAAAATTGCAGGGATTTATTGCAGTTTCCTGAATTTAAGGACACTTTTGTCTTTACGATAGGAGCAAAAACTTCATCTTTTTATTTTAATCCCCTTATCCCGCCGCCAGGAGTTGACACAAAACTATGGCTTGGCAGGATCATAGACGTAATATGCCATGCTTATTTTGCAGGACACGGGGTGGAGTATTTTTTAAGGGATGCCTTAAATGACCTTTATGAGCGATTTGGAGTGTATAAAGGCAAAAAGGTATATCCTACCTTTCGTGATATGGAAAAAGTGCTTAAAAAAGAGTTTGTGAAGGGTAGGGAGATGTTATGGATGGCATCCGTGAAGAGAATTTTAGCAAGCCTGACTTTTCCAGGTCTCTTTGGAGATGTCTTGAATGTTAGAAAACGATCAAAACTTCACAAGCTCCTGAATAAGAACGTTATTCTTGAGATGGATAATCTTGCAACTTCAGATAAAGTGTTTTTCATTGAAGCGTTGATGCTCTGGATTTACGAATACAGGAAGAATCAGACGAAAAGAGAGGAGTTTAAGCATGCAATCATAATAGAAGAAGCTCATCATATGTTGAGTGGCAAAAAAGAGAGGACAAAGGGCGAAGAAACGATAATTGAGACCATAATCAGGATGATAAGGGAGTTTGGCGAGTCCATAATTGCCATAGACCAGGAGCCGAATAAGTTAAGCGATTCAATAAAAGCGAATACTTACTGTAAAATCTGCTTTAATCTGGGCAATGGGAAGGATATTGTAGACATATCGAAATGTATGAGCCTTGAGCCTGAAGAAATGGGTTTTATTGACCGTCTGAACATAGGACAGGCGATTGTGAAGCTAAAGGGCAGGTTTAACGAGCCCGTGCTTGTGCAGTTCCCGAAGTTTGAGATAAAGAAAGGAGTGGTGAACGATGAGACTCTAAAACAAGCTATGGACAGACATAATGACGAATTAGACAGTATATTCAATATTGAACCTCTTGAAAATTCTGAAAAAGCAGTCTAAAAACAGCTCTAAATTAATTCCATAAAATGCCAATAAAAATCATCAAAAAAATGAAATCTTCACACCCTAAGGGGTACCTATAGAATGGTATTGATAGTTAAGAAGTTTGTTAAAGTGTATAGTAAGAATGCTAATGTACCTAAGAAATATAAGAACCTGAGAAAGAATAAGTATGTAACGACCTTTAAGTATCCTTATCCTAATATGGGAGAGATATTAGTAAAAGAGTACGGACTGAAGTGGGATGAAAAGATTCTGATATTCTGGATGAAAGAAGTGAGCCTACCGCATTTTGCGAGATACAGGACGAAATTCAGAAAGGTGTATTATGGAACAGTAAGGGAATTGAGAAAAACAAATATATCACTCAATCTCTAATTCTTCGGAAAAATCACCGATTAAATTGGCTTGAGGAGTGTTATCTACTGCTTGTTTTATTATCTTTTTCTTTATTTCTTTAGCAACCACTTCTGCACGTTTATCAAAAAAAGTCTCGTAATTGTCTGCCCAGATACCAAATTCGTCAAGATCCATAATTAAATGAGTTTTCATGGTTTCTGATAAAATGGGATTATTTTTCTTGAATGTTTCCATATATTCGGATGGAGATTTGTCTCTAATTTTTCTCTTATTCAAAAAATCATCAACAATAGTTATATTCAGAATATGATTGATTTTCTTTTCCTCTTTGCCTAACTTACCGAGATATGCTCGTGGAAAGAAATGATGATAGTTTTTACTATTGGCTTGTTTTAACCAATCATTGCTTATATTTACAAGAGAGTCATCGAGAAACGATTTCGGCTGATAATAAGTATAAATACAAAGAATGGCTTTTATATAGCTTCTTCCTGCGCTAAACCAACCATTATTTTTAACAAATTCTGGAGAAATATTTATTGGCCAATCATATTGGGGTAAATCATCTTTCAAAATTTTGTCAATTCTCTTAATATCTTGGGCAAGTTTGCTCTCAACAGACGAAGAATATCTACCAGATAATGCAACTCTCCAAAAGAAATCTTGTAAATATTTTTGTTTATTACCCGTTGGCTTATCATTGTGGTAGTAAAAGAAATATGCAAATGGGACTATTAAAGCATTATAAGGTAATAATTGCGAGACAGGAATTCTATAATAGCTTCTAAAATACTCAACAGTTCTTTCTATTGAATCAACTACGCTTTCCCATATTTCAATAAATTTCTCTTTATCAAGCGATAAGATAATTTTCCTTTTACACTCTTTAGTTAATATCAAAGAAATTATTTGCAGAACTGTTGCATCAGACATAGTTTCATAATTTACATTTTCAAGAGATTCTATTAACAAATCGAATTTCTCAGATAAATCAAAATTTTTCTCGTAGTCATAGGTTTTCGCAACCATTATCTCAAATAGTGAAAGTGGTTTTCCTCCTACATTAATTCTTGTAAATATTTCCGTTGCTACATCAATTGGAACTTCATTTACTTGAATAACTGAATAATTATATGATTCAATTCTTTTCTTATATTCTTCTAATTTATGGTGGTATTTCTGTGGATATCCTGCTAACGAAGTTAAACCACCATAAAGCAGTTCTCTTAACTTGATTATTTGGCTTTTCTCCTTATCATCAATTTCCGTAGTAACAATTTTTTCGTCTTCTTTTGCTTCCAAATCAATATAAAATTCAGAGAAATCCTCTTCTTTCCCATCCCCACGAACTACTTTTTCTCCTTTTAATGCAGTAAACAAGCTTGTTATTCTCTGTTGTCCGTCAAGAATGAAATTTACAAAATCTCCTTTTGGTGGTTCTGGCAAATCTAAATTGCCAATATTTTTTACAGTACGTAATCTTTCTTTAGTTTTCCAGAAAATAAATGTCCCAACCGGATAACCTTTGACAATACTATCTAATAAACTAGCACATTTTTTAATTTCCCAAATAAATTCTCTTTGAAATTGAGGTATTTTTAATCTACCTGAAGATATATCTTCTATTAAACTTGAAAATTGTTTAGATGATGGTTCAGGCAAGTTCATGTTTGTTATTATTTTTTATCGGTTTTTTGTTTACTCCTTTAATTTGCTAAACATTGAGAAATTTATCCCCGTTAAAATGAATCATATGGTCAGGATTGTCTGCCAGCCACACCTCGGTTTCCCAAGCGATGTTATCAATGTACTTCTTAAATTCATGGAAATCCGGAAATGCGCTTATATATATTTTCTTTGCTTTGCACTCTTTCAGCACTTCTTCCAATTCCATTTGGCGTTTAGGTGAAACAGGACCATGTGCCGTAACGGCCTCTATTAAGAAAAGCTGGTTTTTCTGGGAATCATAGAGAATTACGTCTGGCAGTTTATCGTGTTTTGTCATTGGAATTTTCAACTCTTCCAATAGGGCTTTTTCCACACGTAATTCCTTTATTGCGGTATCGCCAAGATAAACTAACTTAGCTCCTTTACAAAATCTTGTCTGAAATTGATTGATTATTTGAACTTGTAGTTCATTGTGTTTTCCCGGCGAAAGTTTGACGGAAGTTCCATCCGGTAACTCTAAAGGGATAAAAAGTTCCTTTCTTCTCTTCTCGTATTTTTCAGATAATTTGCCTTTGTTTTTCACGAATTTCTGTAAAGCACTTTGCCAATTAGATGTCCCATATTTGCCGATAGCTTCTAAAGCTTCGTCAGTAATAGTATATACTGTATTAGGGCTATTTGTAGGTCTGGATGAATCATCGGTGTTTCTTGCCACTATTCCCGCTTGCTCAAACTGGTGAAGTGTCTGGCGTCTTATTGTTTCTCTTGTATTTTCAGCATATTTTTTCCCATAGTTTTCTTGAATGAAAACTAAAATATCATGAATTCTTATAATTCGCTTTTTAGACTCCGACCAAGACACATTTTCCTTTAAATTTAACAAAGCCAATAATGTTAAAGAGGAACGCTCATTTTGTTGTGCTTTCGGGAGCCCTATTTCTTTTAAGATATCAATGGCGTCTTTTATTTTAGGCATTTTAAATTTTTCCTCCCATTCTTATTTTTTATAATTTTGGGACTAATATTCAATACTTCACCAACAATTCTGTCTAAATCGTGCTCATTTTGAGGTTTAATTTTACAAACCATTTTTCCAATTTTTATAATATCTTCAATGCTTGGCAAAGGCAAACTCCTAATGTCCGTGGCATTTACCTGAGTATTGCCGTTAAAAGTCCTAAAGAAACTATCAACAATATTTGTATTTAATATTGCTGCAATACCAAGAACCTCATAAACAGATAAAGTTCCGTTAGGTTTATGTATGTAGTTTACATGATTCTCAAGCCCGATAGTCTTGTAAGGGAATTCTGATTCTAACAATACAGCAGCATATAGCCGTTTTTTCTGCTCTTTCGAACTAAACCGTTTTAACAAGACATAATTCTTTAAGGGCAATAAAAGGGATTTTGTTTCATCACATATTCTAATTGCCTCTTGCTTGCCACTCTTCTTTAACGGGTATACGACCTTCGTATTCTGGAGATTATGCATCCATATAAGGGGAGCTTCCTGTTTTTCCGTAAGTTTGGATATCAGATGTTTTTCTGCACGAAAAGGAACAACCGGGCCTGTAGAGATTTCCAATCCTAATTCTTTTAATGTTTTAGGCCATGTATCAATAGTATGCAATATCTCTAAATCTAAAAGGGTAGTGGGTATTCTTATAAATGTATCTCCATTTTTATGGTATATTGCATTGTCATAAGGCACTGTAATTTTTTTTGTATTATCAAAAGATTTAGTTTCACTGCTTGTTACAGTTATCCTGTCATTTTTATCTGTTTTTTTTAGTTTTATTATTACGTTCTCCTGAAGCACATTATCCTTGTCAAACACATCCTTTCTGGATTCAAAGATGTGTATGTTTGTTACCTTGACGTTTTTTAAAATCCATTCTCTGAATTTCTTGTAATATAGTCCGGAACAAAAACTTCTTGGTGTGATGAAAACCATCTCTCCGCCGGTATCTAACATATGCGCAGATAATGCCATAAAAAGGGCATAAATATTAGGTTGTCCTGAAACTATTTCTGACATTGCGATAGATTGGGATGAACTCTTGTTTAATTTGTAATAAGGGGGATTACATATTACAAAATCGTATAAAACGTTATTATTCTTGCTATTTGCCCAGAATAAATTAGGTTTTTCTAAATATCTTTCATTATACAAAATAAAGTCTTCTTGATAAATATTGTATTGAAATTCATTCCCTGCATTTATTAACCTTTTCTTGCAGTCTTCCAAAACATCTTTTAACACAGATAAAACACCAGAGTCGTTTTCATAGGCATCTACAGTTAAATATATATTTTTAACCCCAAGGTTTAATAGATTCTCACAAAAAGCAGCTATTAGCATTCCTGTCCCTGCACCAGGGTCCAAAAGCCGGATGGTGTCCTGTTTAATCTCAAATAAGTTTGCCATAAATCTGCTGACTTTATCAGGAGTGAAAAACTGGCCTTTTATTTTTCTAAGGTTAATATCACAAATAGTAGTATATTGCTCTGATAATTGTCCTGTATGTTCTAGTACACCTCCTGCTTTTACATTCTCTAAGACATTAATCTGACTGTTTGCCATCGTAATCCTCTTTTAATTAATAGTATAAATATTTTATCAATTCTATTCTTTTTAAATTTTCTTATTCCTAATTTTATTACGTTTTATTCCATAACCCGACAATGTCAATGTTTTTTCAATAAACTTGTTAATCTGTCAAATACAAGCCTGTCCTACAGGAAGGACATTGTAATGTTTTAATAAAAGTATTCGTAAAAAGATTAAAAACAATTCCACAGTTAGCGCATTTTAATTGATAGGGAGCTTTTAATTGCTCTGAAGAAGGAGAAGAAGAAACTAATGAGCCAAATATTCCTCCCAAAATAGAACCAATTAATGCTCCCGCAAGTTTATCTTTTTTTGATACTAATGCTCCCGCAGTAGCTCCTATCAGTAAACCAACCAATGGCGCATTGGATTTCAAACTTTCCTTGATTTTATTAGCAAGTTTTTGTAACAGCTTCCAATCCTCCACTTTTGTCGGGTCATACAAGATATAATTACTAAGTTTCGGTATCGGAAAATGAACAAGATTATTAACATCTTCGATAACAAATGTCGGTTTTTGTAAATCATGAGCTTTTGTTATTTCATAATTAATCCAGTTTTGAGTATAATCAGTGATTTTTGCATTTTGTGTCAAAAACACAAAAACGGCTGAAGAGCTTGCAATATCTCTATCAATCTTCTCGTATGGCGGAGAACTTTCAGGACTATATTCCTCTAAGATTGGGGTAACGTCTATTTGCCTGAAATTATAACCTATAACGCCAATTAACTCTTGATCTCTTTTACTATGAGATATAAAAATTGTTGTTGTAGCCATAAAACTAAAATGTTTTACCAATATATATAATTTTCTACGAAAGTCAACCTAAAAAATCCCAAAAGTATGTAAGAATTTCAATCTATCTCAAATCTTCTCCCGCAGGAACTGAAAAACAGCATAATTCCACATATAACTAAAATAGGCAGCAAAACCATTATAATGGCAAAAGAGACGATAAGACACCCGATAAGAATCAATATATCTCTCATCTTTTTGTGGTTTTTCTATTCCTGTTTATAGTGAGTTTTTTTGTCAGTTTTGTCAATAGGAGAATCACTGTATATGTGAAAAAGCCCTCCTCAACTACGAGAAGGGCTTTTTATGTTCAAGTCTTATTGAAGAACAATTGCTTTTTTTGTAACTGTCTTGCCTTTAACCTTGAGTGCATAAAAATAATTGCCTGATGGTGCCTTTTTGCCTTCAATAGTTTTTCCATCCCAAATAGTCGTATGGTTACCTTCTTTAACTTCTCCATTGTAAAGTGTTTTTACTAATTGACCTGTTTCATTATAAATTTCTAAACATACGTAGCTTTTCTTAGGAATGTTGTATTCGATAGAGGTAGTTGAAAGAACAGGATTTGGTTTGTTTTGTTGTAATGAAACACTCTTTGAAACCTCTGCTTTCTCTTCTTCTTTCCCGTAGGTACCTTGCGGGCCCAACCATACCTGCTCCACTACGGCATCTTTGGTCAAGTTATTGTTGATAAAGGCTATATAGTATTGATCAGAGGGATTCGAAGAAATCCAGCTCTCGATATCGAAAGAAACTAACTCGCCTGCTCCATCCACTACTGCTTGCCCTACATAATGGTCAAAATTAGCATTGTCTCCATTCCACCAGTGTGAGTGATGGTAAGGTGAGTTTTGCACATCAATAACCATTTGTTGGCTAGTGCTGATATAAATACCTACCGTAACAGTACCACTGTTTTGACTATAATGAATGTTGGCGTTCAGGTATGTCGGGTGAGTCAGGGATTGTGTGTAGATAGTCACCACTCGGGTTTCTGCATATTCTTTTTCTTTATGAGTGCCTGGTTGCCATGTATCGCTTCCCCAAGCAAAATACCCGCCGGAAGTAGAAGAATTTTCAAGGTATTTTGGTGTATCTGCGGCAATATTGACAATGGAACATTCCAATAGAATGCATGCTAACCCTACCACTCCTACCATTTTTATTGTTTTCATATCTTCTCCTTTCCAGCCATTAAAGGCTCGATTCTGAATTGTTTAACATTATACGATTTTAATTTTTTCACCTCCCGTGGTAAAAATAATGCAAATAAAGGGAATAGCAAAGGTCTTTGCGAAAAGACCTTTGCTTATAATTTGTGGTATTCTTTCATATATTTCTTGTAATAATCAGGATGGTTTTTTCGCCATAGCTTGTCATAGGCAATCTTGTATCTTTTTCTGCGTTCAAGCTGGCAACCTTGAGTACTGCATATCTTTTGATGAGGATGAAATTTATCCGGAACAAAATATTGACTACAGATTTTACACTTTTTTTGCATTTAATCATTTTTGCCCCGCAAATAAAAAGGGGCAGTCTAATTGCTCAGCCACGACCGAAGTCGTGACTACCTGACACGGACTAGGAGCAACAGACCACCCCCAATATAGCTTTCGCCATTGGGGTAACTTACTCGGCCGTGTCAGGCTTCTAAAACAAGCAAGTTACGAATTAGGTATCAAAGAACTATGTTTATATTTTAAGATAAATAAATTTTAATGGATGTCAACAGTTTTTGCACAATGTAGCAAATCTATACAATTCTTATTGTTAAAGTTTTTAACTAATCTTTCTTTTCAATAGCATCTTTTAGAGTTTCGTTTAATTTTTTTATCAGTTCATTAGAAAGCGGTAACTCTATTTCTGTAATAGTTTCTTCTTCCTCAAACTCAGTTTTAATCATACGACATTGGACAATTTTTAACCTTCCAATTCGCTTGTGTTTTTCATTTTGAATAGCTTTTACAAGATTAATTATCAAATTAATAGCTCCTATCCCAAGTCCGAGGTAACTAATGATTTCCGGGCCGCTTTCATGACATTCTAAAACAAATTTTTCATCATTTTTCTCTATTAACACATCTCCTTCGTCTTCTAAATGCATAGGATATATCTGTTCATTTATAGTATCCCAAGCATCTGGCAAACAATGAAAACAGCAACATTGGTGGGGAACGGGAATTATTTTTATAGATATGTATTTGTCGTATTCACAAGGAGTATTAAGTAAAATAACGGCTCTATCTATACTACTTTTTATGTTTTTCATAATCTTCTCCTATTTTTTTAGTTAAATCCAGTGCCTTCTTAATTTTCTGTAAATCCTTTTCTTTCAACTTCGTATCCGCATTGCAAGAAGAACATTTATGCAAGGGACAATCCTGCGGATTCTTTATATGGTCTTTTATCCAATCTATGTGATTGCCGATTTTCTGGTCTTCGCAATTTTTGCATTGGATTATGACTATTCTGTTCTCTTCGTGCATCCCTTTCTTTACGTCTATTAGGGTGATGTGGTTGATGAGCATAAGAGAATATTAATTTTAAGTTTATTGCTTTGCAAGAGAATTTTTTAAAACCCCGAAAAACATTGTTAAGAATTTTCGAAGAAGTGTGCTCTGAATTGTTCTTTTGTCCATATAAAATCTTCTGGCTTCTCGCCTTCTTTATATTCTGCTTCATCGGGACCACTTCCCTTACCACAGATGAATAGCTTCTTACATTGGGGACAAACAGAGGGAACTCCTTCAAACATCTCGTAACCGGCATACGCGGATTTCATTTGTGCACCACAAGAAGGACAAGACTCGTCCGACAATCTTTTATATCCATGTTCAACAATTGCATCATATATCACTGAAGGTGTGTCCCCTTTATCCATCTCTTTAATATCCCAGAAAAGTTTTGGCAAATTAGAAATCGTTTCCATTTTTTCTTGGTTTGTAACTAATTCTTTCAGCAATTTTATGTCCTTTTTCTCAACAGCATTTGAAAATTCTTGCCATACCTTTTTCATTTTTTCAAAGTAATCTTCCATTGATTGCCTCCTATTGCTACTTAAAAATCACTGTAGTTTGTTAAAAGGCTTTGTCAATATTTTTCACTACGGTCCACACACCTCGCACGGTTCTTTTAATCATACCTCAAATAACTTATATCTATTTGTAGTTTTGTCATAGAGTTTTTAGTTACAGTCGAAGACAATATGTTACCTGCACTATCAATTCCATTGGCATAAAATAGAGAATCCTCTTTTACAAAGAAACTGTATTTCCCGGGAGGCAACTCTATTTGGAAAAAACCTGTACTATCTGATTTTGTCTTTGCAATTAATTTTGTATAGATTTTTGAATAGAATGCTCCATAACCAACTTGACGTACAAAATTGCTATTATGTGGTGTAAGACTGTATACATAAATTTCTCTTACAACTGGGGTAACTGTTCCACTCCTGCTGGATTTTTGACCAGGAGTAATTATTTCTGGCATAAAATCACCTTTATAGAATAACACATACCCCAAAACACCTTGGTTAATACTTCGCTTTGCTCCTTCCCATCTATTAATGTCAGCGTGTGATTCTACCACTCTTTCCACCGAATCCGGCAACGCAGCAAAGAAATCAATCCCAGTCAAGTGTTCTACGGAATCAATCGTAACCGCATATTGCGTTAATGGCTTAGTTGACGATTTATTTGGTAAAACAAATCCGATGCCTTTGAACTCAGGCTCTTCATAATCAAGGATGACTTTGTAGTAGTATTTTGGCACAGCAATTTTATCTTTCCCTATTGTTGCAAGATTGCCTGATAAAATTGGTCCTGTAACAACATAAATTACATCATCTTCTACTGCCCACTCTCTTACTTGCTCTTCTAATTTTTTCCATATTCCCCTGTTGAATCCCGGCTTCTGTGGACTCATGTTTGACATATAAAAAGATTCTGACATTGCAGTTGAATCACACGCCATATCTCCCGCAGGGCACAGATGTCCTTTGTCATATCCTGATTTTGCGTAATCTGACGGTTTTGCAGAGCCTGTTCTTACTGCTGGGTCTGGTCTAAACTTATTAGTTCTCTTGTATTTACTCTCCTGAACCATTCCAGCAGTTAATTTGTATGCTACCCAATCTGCCTGTTCGTATTTTTCGTCGTATTTGAGGGTATATGCGGTGTGGGAGACGATTTCGGCGGTGTGGTCGTGGGAGGGGAGGTAGTTGAAATTACTAGAAGCAGAGGTAGTTAATACTATGAACAGTAATGTATTCGTTGCTATTTATTCTTTAATAATATCTTGCAATATTTTTGATTCTATTCCTTTAATAACAAGTCCTAATTCTTCATTAATTTTTTTAATATCTTTTGCATGGGATATTAACGATTCTCCTTTAGTAGTTCTACGATGCTCTAAGGCTACGTATTCCCGATGTGTTTCACATTTTTCCAAAAATTCTTCCTGTTTTGGAATTTTATTTTCTCTTATAGCCAAATATCTAGTAACAGAAATATCATCTGAATGACTATTTTCTAAATGGATATCCTTTAAGTAATTTTTTATATTATTTAGCAAAGTTTGTGTTTTTTTTATTTGCAAATTTAATTTTTTATATGTATCTGTTGAAATTTTTTTCGTCCTTTGTTCAAGAAATACTAATAATTCATTCATTATTTTAATTAGAGTTTCTTGCCCAATAAAAGAATAACCTGTTTCGCTAGTTTTATGCAAATTAAAATGTATGTTAATCCTAGAATCATTTTCTCCAAGGTAACTATTAAACCCGATTTGAATTTTCTCAATAAATATTTTTTTCAGTAGAGAAAAAAACTTCGTGTAGTATCCCTGCCAACCTTCTTTTTGTAAAATAAGAGAAATTAAGTACATCTTAAAAAATAAACTAATGCTAAGTTCTTCACTCCTTTCAAAATCTGCCGAGCTGATTTTTTCTTTTAAAATAAGGTCTGCTTGTTCTATATACTCTGCACTGAGAGAAGAATCAAGGCAATGTATCCAACTAATGTTTTTATCATTCTCTTTTTCTCCTTTTTGACAAAAAGACATATAGTTCACCGCATTTTTTAGGTCTTTTAAGCAATAATTTCTTAAATGTGGTAATATTTCTTCAAATATATAAGGTAGACATATTACTCTCCCTTTTAGAGAAGAGTCTATCAAATTATCATAACTCTTTAATTTTTCTAAATAAATACTATAAGCATTAGGAGCAACAAGAATAACTTTTAGATTCTTATTTTTCGCGGCTACATCCCATAACATTTGCCTTATGGGGTTATCCCTAAAGGAATATCCGGCAACAACAAGAAATTCTAATGTTTCTGATTCAAGTAAATGTTTTACTCTTGTTAGCAACTCAAAAAAAGGCTCTTCAATAAATTCCCATTTCTGTGCAGGGTAAAGCATTAAGTTTTCTATTGTTTCCCCTGTCATAAGTTGACTTTTAATATCCTTTTCCATAACAGATGATTTAACATAACCACCTTTATCGCTTTTGTACCACATTACAGAACCATGTAGTTTATATAACCTGATATCTGTGTTTTCATCAAAAACTTTTGGGTTCCAATGAGTATCGAAACCATCTTGGTATTTCACGTTATAGGAATTGCATAGCAGTTCTATGCAAGTATCATAATTAACAGAAATAATATCTAAAGGGAAATCGAAATCTAAAAGAGTTTGCAAATATTTAACTTTTTCTTCGGACGAAACTATTGTTTTTAACTTTATGAACTTTTTTAAGTCCCATATTATAGGTCTTTTATCTGAATAATTTTCAAGGAGAAATTTGCCATTTTCGTAAAACTTAGTTAATAATTCATGGTCTTTCGTGGCTAGTTTCGTTAGAAGTTCTAAAAGTAATTCGATGTCTATTTCTGAATCTTTTCTATATTTTTTTACAATTTCAATTATTTTCTCGAGGGTTTCCCATTTTTGTACATCTTCTGCTCTTAACCAATCCCGAAATTGTTTTGTAAAAGTATAAGTGTCCGGGACACCCGCTTTAACAGATGCACCTGCACCTAAAAAGAACATAATAGAATTGTTTTTATTACTATCCATTTATTTCCCACTTAAATTGTTTCTGCCTAGTCATCCAAACAATTTAATAATCTTGAATATTTTGTCAAGTTTTTTACTATGTCTTTTAGAATCCGAGTTTGGGTGTCCCAAATCCGAAATTTGTTTCTACAGTGGCGATTAATGTCCCCTTACCAGTTTTATCCATATCGTAATTTCTGCCAAAAGAAGTAGTGAGATACAAGTTTTCAGTAAGGCAATACTCAAATGTCCCTACTAAACGATAAAAAATATCATTTTGACCTAAAGTATTTTCTCCCAGTCGTCCTACAAGTTCTGCAGATAATTCAAAACGATTAGATTGCCACAAGATACGGCTACCCAAATCAAAAACATTCTTATTTTCTTTTTCCCGATCAAAGATATATCGAGCAACGAAAATAGCATCTATAGTGGGTTTTTCCCAATTATAAGCCCATGTAATCCACGTACCTAGTTTAGTAATTTCTTCCTTGTCAAAATTATTTTCAGGGAAGTCGGCTACAAGAGCTCCTGCAAGTTCTACAGTATTTCCAACACGATTTTTATTTTCCTTTTGGATTTCTAAGGCAATCCGTTGAGCTTCTTTCCCAAGGCTTTTCTCCTCGTTTTCAATATCAGTATTTACAATATTTTCTTGTATTTTCTTAAGTGAATCAACATATGAAGATAATCTTTTGCTAGCTTTCCCCGCCAAGATGTCAGTTCGGAAGCCAAAACCTAAGCTTGTTCCAATAGAATCATCCATTTCAACTCTCAATTTTGATGTTGCCAGAGAAAGAGATGTCGTTTGGAGTATTCTTTGCTTTAAGTTGGCGTTGTAGTAATCTTCAAAAGTTAAAGTCGGATGAGAACTCAACCAGTAAGGTGCTACTTCAACAGCGTAACTCTGTGGTATAAAACCCGCATCCATAGATGAAGATATGAGATTCAATGCGAAAGTTTTTAGATTATTAGGAGATTCAACGGAAGTTGGTTCAACGCCAAGTAGGACAAATGCTGGAGAAGAAGGGGCTTTTAGATTGTTTAAATCAATACTTTCTGCCATCACACATAAGGGAATGAAAGCAACAATACCCCACATAAAAAATGTCAATTTGAGAAAATTTCTAAATATTTTAATCATAGTCCCTCCCTATTATTTTTAGGCTTCTAAATTAAATTTCGCACGATAGATAACTGATGCTCCATCTTCCAAAGCAAGTTCTTCCAGATTGTATTTTTTATCTACTTTCCCACCCTTTAATTCATAGTAAACGTTGGTAAGATTTGTTTTGTCGTTTACATCAGTTACAACTGTTTTAATTGACAGTATTTTTCCTGAGATTTCTGGTCCCTTTCCGATTAGTAACCCGGAAATGTCACCAGTATGTAATAATGTGTCATTTAACTTTACAGAAGAAGTCCCAATTTGTGCGTTGCCAATAATTATTGTCAACCTTACTTCTCCCTCGCTTACTTCGTAACTGTCTTCGAGATTTTTTGCCATTTTACACCTCCTAATTTATTTTAATTATTTTTTATCCAATATAGAACTGACGATTTTACCATCTGACGCAAGAACTACTTTATAATTGTTTTTGCTATCACTAAATTCTACTAAAAATCGGGCTTCTATATATCTATATTCTTCATATAAGAAATCGCAAATTTCAACTGCTCGAGCGATTTCTACATTTTCTGCAATAGTTTTATCTAGAGTTGCTCTCGCTAATAAAACAGCAGTGTCTAAATCAATATCTACCCGTTCTTTTTTATCAACAAGTTTTTTGAGAGTATTGATTAACATTTTACCTATTTCCCACAATGCTATAGATGCAAGGTTCCCTGTAATAGGAATGAGATATGTATGCCACAGCCCTGCTAAGTTGCCGACTACAGCTGGGACATAACGTTGATAGCACTCTATACTGCATATTTCTCCAGAACTATATCCATCTGTTAGAAAACTGTCCCATATTTCATGTACATTTTCCAAATCTTCAACCTTTAGAATGGTTATGCTACAATTGTTTTTCCCTCCATTTTCTACTATCCTTTTCGCATATTCTATCCTTTTTTGCATTTCAGAGCTTTTGGGTAATGGCAATTTAGATATAATTTCTCTCAGTTTCTTAGGATTTGTTTTAAGAAGGGCAGAAATAGCAACTCCGGCAATTTGTTCATCTTTGTGTTCAATATAAGGATATATGATACTAGCCACCTTTGAATTATGGGTTTCACCAAGTGCCCAAATAACACGTTTAACTAAGTCAAAGTCAACAGAATCCCATTTTTGAAGCCAAAGAATAGCTTGCTCAGGGGTAATAACAGTCCTAAGTAAATTTGCATAGTAAGTTCTATCCTTTTCTTCAGAAGTCTTTTCTAACGCAAGAAAAACTTCTTCTTCTTTTAATTGTAAAAAATCTTTTATTTTTAGTTCCATATATTTCTCCTTAACATAACAATTTAATCCTACTGTCATTTATTACAAGGTAAGTAGAAATGTCATCTTCGGTTAATGGATACCATTTACTTCAAGACACATACCTCCCTTTTTAAAAAATCAGAAATCAACTTCTGATAATATAAGTTATCCAAACTTGTTATTTTATCAAAATTAATTTTTGAGTTTCTTTATGAGTGCCTGCTGATAGATTTACAAAATAGATACCATTGGTTTTTATATGTGAGGTAAAGGTATACGTGCCTTCATTAAGAATTCCTGCATAAACAACCTCTTTCATCCTCCCACATAAATCATATAGTTTTATATTTGCTTCCATCGTATTCGGAACATCCAGATAAATCTTATTTTTTCTTATTTCCATATTTGATATTTGATTTTTAATATTTAATTTTTCTTCTACCTTCATACATCCACAGTTAGTGGAATTACTTATATCATCGAGTGCCCAAACAGCATTGCCTCCGTAAGTTCCGACTACCAACTCCACACATCCATCGTTATCAATATCTGCAATTGTTATGTCATGAATGTCGTCATATAAACTTTTTTGCCATAAGACTGCCCCGTTCAGTCCGCTAAGACAAACTACCTTAAAATTAGCCATATCCGGTATAACAACTTCCAGCGTATTATCCATATTCAAATCTGCCACTGATATTCCCCTATGAATTTCTCCTGCTGTCGGCTTTTGGTAATACCATTTTACTCTTCCTGTTATTCCATTAAAACATAAAACCTTTCCTTTCTGGTTTCCGAACAAGACCTCAAGCGTATCATCCCCATCCAGATCCGCTATCGCAGGCGATGACTTTACTGCATCCCCGGTTTGATAACTCCATTTTATTGCTCCCGTTGCCCCGTTAAAGCAGCAAGCATAAAAACCGATTCCCACTGCCACTTCCACAGTATCATCTTTGTTAAGATCTGCTATTGCGGGTGATGATGATACGTATGACGCCGGATAGCTCCATCTTAACCTGCCGTTTGTCCCGTTCAGGCAGTAAAGATTATTACTCCCGATAAAGACTAATATCGTATCGTTTCCCTTAACGTCTATTTCCACTGCCGGGGATGATTCAATGGATGCGCACCCCGTAGCATAGCTCCATTTCACCTGTCCGGTCAAAGCGTTCAGAGAATAAATTTTGCCGCCATAACTTCCGATTATAACTTCCATAGTATCATCTTTATCAATATCAGATACCAACGGTGAGCTCCTTATTTCACCACTTGTTGCATATATCCATTCAGGTTTCCCGGTTGCTCCGTTCACGCAATAAACCGAGGAATCCCGGCTTGCAAATACTACTTCCATAGTATCGTCTTTATCCACATCCGCTAACGCTGACGAAGAATATATCTCCTTTCTTGTTTTGTAACTCCATTTAATTCTCTTTGTTGTTCCGTTTATGCAATAGAACGAACTGTCACAGCTTCCTATAAATACTTCCATTGAGTCATCTTTATCAACATCCGCAACTGTTGCGCCGAAAGATTCTATCCCGTTTCTTGTCGTATCACACCATTTTACATCCGGTGCGCTGAACATAGCGCCTCTCATAGCCTGCAAATGGGTATTTCCAAGGGTTGCACCATACTGAGTCCAAATTCCTGCAGCATAAGTCTGCTGGAAAAGAAATAAAGTTAATATTGATATCATATAATTCTATGCTTTTAATTTCATTTTAACAATACCAATTTCTTTGCTTCCTTATACCCGCCGGATATCAGTTTTACAAAATAAATTCCCGTTCTTAATTCTTTTTCGTTAATAGTTGCTGTATAATTTCCTGCGGACTTTTGTTCATTTACAAGGGTTTTTACTATCCTTCCCGTAATATCGCAAATTATTAATGAAACATGGTTTTTCTTAGATAGCTGGTATTTAATAACTGCTTTTTGAAAGAACGGGTTCGGAGATATTTTAATTTGTGGAAAAGCAAAATCTTTACCCCCAGTCTCTTCAATAGGAACTTCCGCACCAGTTTTCATCAATAAAACATCAGATACTCCATTAGGATTAGTATATCCACAAAGAATATATCCATTATCTTTAGTTTGTTGTACCGCCATCCATTCGCTTTCAGCCGTATCGTTGAAAGCCTTTGCCCATTGCATAATACCTGCACTATCGGTTTTTACTAAATACGCATCAAAACCATTGACACCACAGGTTATATACCCTCCATCTTTAGTTTGTTGAACTGAATTAGCATAGCTGCCAGCTAAAGTATCAGACCATTGCTCATTTCCAGAACTATCTATTTTTATAAGCCCGATATTATTATTCAAACCTCCACAAATTATGTACCCGCCGTCTGTGGTTTTTTGCATATTATAACCTGTTCCAGAAAAAATTCTTGTCCATAACGTATCTCCTGAAACATTTGTTCTTACAATCCAAATATTATTAGCAGTTCCGCTACAAACTATATACCCATTATTCATAGTTTGAAATACTGAGTAACCATAATTAGTCCCAGCGTTAACATAAGTTCTTGTCCATAACGTATCTCCGTTAGAATCTGTTTTTATAAGAACTACATCTGAATTAGCCGTATTAGTGTTACTACAAATTATATATCCCCCGTCCATTGTTTGCTTAGCATCTCCAATAGTTCCCCCACCGCTTAAGTATGTCTTATTCCATTGTTCATTCCCGGAAGAATCTGTTTTTATCAATCCTATGGAAGATGAGTTATAATAACAGAGTATATATCCGTTGTCCATAGTAGGTTTTACAGAATAACCAGTTTCGTGAGAAGTTGCCCCATAAGTTTTTATCCACAATGTATCTCCGATAGAATCCGTTTTTATAAGCAAGACATCCTTGTACCCTGAGACATTAAAAGAGCAACTGTATCCACAAATTATGTACCCGCCGTCTGCAATCTGCAAAACTGCTCTTCCCTTATCTCTATATTGCCCGCCATAAGTTTTTGTCCATAATACATCTGGTGTATTTGTCGCAAATATATTCTGAGCTCCTAAAATCATAAAAACAGCCAAAAAACTTTTCATACTATCCTCCTCTATTATTTATTCAAAGAATATATACTTTGAATGCTCTTTAATGTCAACTATAAAAACAAAAGCCCTCCCCATTACTGAGAAGGGCTCTGTTCTTAATCGTCTATTCTTAGTGTATTAATATCAATTTCTTTGTAGACTTAAATCCTTCAGTCTCGAACCTCACAAGATATATTCCTGTTTTTAATCCCTTTGAATTAAGAGTTACGCTGTAAGTGCCTGCTTTTACTTTCTCATTGCATATTCTTTTCGCTACTCTTCCGCTTACTTCATACAGGGTAAGCTTCACATAACTCTCCGCAGGAATAGAGTATTTAAGAACCGTCTGATTAGTCAGTGGATTCTTGCCTTTTATCTCAAAAACATACTCTTTATTCCCCAAAATAGTTTTTTTATTTCCCATTGAATAGCTTAGAAGAGATGAATACGTAAACTCATATATATGTGGTAATAGTTCAGGTGATGCAGTCCAATCGCAAGCTCCGTAAACTTCATTCCCCGTGAAATTGGGGTCTGCATTTCCTAATGCAATTGAAAAATACCCACGATTCGTTGACGGACTTACTTCTACCTTATCCCATGAACTGCCATTCCATTTAAACTGGAAAACATATCCTACTTCGTCCGTTCCTATTGCTCTTGATACTCCAAAAACTTCATTGTCGGCATCGTTGTTGCCATCGCCAACTACTACCTGAAACATATTAGCCGCAGTTCCAGTTTGTCCTGTTCCGATGTCCGTTTTTACCCACGAACCGTTTGTTTTTCTAAATTGGTAAATATGCACGTCTTCACAGGCAACATATACTTCACCCGTACCGTCATTATTCCCATCTCCAACCGAAATCCAATTTATATGGCTACCCAAATCTGCGATTGTAGTTTTTGTCCAGGTTCCACTAGTATATGTAATTTCATACAGTCTGCCATCGGTAGAAGTTCCATCTTTAGTTCCTGCATACACTTCATTCCCCGTGAAAGTAGAATCTGCATCTCCGACTGCTACTGCATACATATCGTCACCACAGTCACCGGTTAAATCGGTAGTCGTCCAGGAACTTCCGTTTTTCTTTAACTGGTATGCGTGATTATTAAGGGACGCACAATAAACTTCACTTATTCCGTCATTATTTCCGTCGCCAATACTAACCTGTTTTATGTTGTCTCCAAGAGTTGTGACAACAGTTGTGCTCCAACTTGAGCCAGTCCATTTAATTTGTTGTAATCTGGCATCATCTCCACCAACGTATATTTCATTCCCTGCGAATGAAGTATCAACATCGCCTACTGCAATTCCGTTCATATCGTCACCGATATCGCCGGTAAGGTCTGTCGTCACCCATGTGCCATTCGTTTTTTTGCTCTGGTAAACTCTATCTATACCTCCAGCCCCGTATAGTTCGTTAACTCCATCATTATTCCCGTCACCGATTGCAAGAGCTCGGCAATAATCGCTAAGCGTAGTACCGGTATAGACATTGGCATGTTCCCATTCATAAGCAGATTTGTAAACAAGCTCAAGATGTTTATAGTTGCATTCGTTTCTAATTACAACTATATTATAATTATCTATGTGGTTAACTGTATAATCGTATTTTTCTTGTAGAGAAATCGTATCAGAATCCGTATATGCAGTAAGGGTATTTACCATCAGATTACAAGGCAAAACAAAATAGCAATGCCAATCACAAAGTTCAGAAGTTGATATATCTACTGACATTGAGGAATTATATGTGGAATGTGTAAAATTCTGGTAAGAGTTTTGCCCTCTGTAGATTTCACTCCCTATAGCAAAAGAGAAAGGAGTTAAGTCAGATTTCTTTGAAAGGCATAGACTAAACACCACAGAATGTAGTTCATTTAATTCAACAAGTAAAGGATAAGAGAGGAAAGGATATTCACTATCTCCTTCTGCTATTTTCAAAACATAACTCCCAGGAACAACTGCGAATTGCGGATATAAGAATTCCGGGGTACAAGATGTACCATTTTCAGATTCTAATGTATAAGAAAATGGAAGTAAAACAAACTCTTTTTCCCTGACATCCCTAACTCCTAAAGGAAATTTATTCGTGTCTAACTTTGCAAACGTACACTGAACAGTATTGCCGTCTTTTCCAAAAAAGAAATGAACTCCACCGCTTATCTTACCATTATGATCACAACATGAAACTACATGATCGTTCCACCATCTCTTGAGATTTATAGAGTAGGTATGAAAACTATTGGTGTCTATCACTGTATCATTATATACTACTTGCCGTATAGCATAATCAGGTAAAATAGAAAAAGCACTATCAAATCTTATCTCCACCAATGCCCCGCCAGATGATGTTTCTTGTGCACTCAATACTTTTGTTACGCTATCATATGTCCATACAGATGATACATTACTTCCTGTTTCTTTTCCTGTAAACTCAAATCTGTTTTCCTTTAATGTTTCAGGAGGCAGGGCAAAAAAGTCCCATTCTTTATAAGAACCTGGCTCAAAGATAAAATTTCTTTGTATCACGGAGTAGTGTGAAGCATTTTCATACCATGCACTAAAGGTAAAGTAAGTAGGAATTTCTCTAAGGAAGTAAGTCACACTATCAAGCTCTTGTACCCAATTTCCGTCAGACATAGTAACATCAAATGGCCAAGGAATTGAATCCAAAGTCATAAAGTGAGCCTTAAATATTGGTCTTGGTGCAAATACGTATAAATATCCAGTTAATCCTGTTCCACCATAAATTAAGTTATCTTTTCCTACTGTTAAGGAATGTGAACTTGTTTCTCCCGATATTATATTTCCATAACTTCTTGGATTATTTGTATCAGAAGTTCCATAATTCCAAGTAACTCGTGGATCATAAGAATAAAAATTATTAATTCCACTGATATATAACCTTCCATTATTACCAGCCGTTATTTTTTCCGAATTATACGTAAATGATTCATCTTTTTTATAGGGATTGTTAGTTGGTGTAGCCCCTGGAATCCAACTACTATCGGGGTTATACTTAAATAAAAAGTCCTCTGTAATTCCATAAACCTGTCTATCTATTCCCATCACCATATCTGTGACCCCAGATTCTACCCCCATAGATTCAAGAATAATTATTGAATCTACTACAGGATCATACACAAAGAAACTTGCTGCACTCGGGGATCCTCTATATAATCCGCCACATATCTTACCGGTATATGTAGCTGCTAAACAGGAAATTTCATATCTGTCGGACGGAATTTGGCAAATATGGGTTACTACTTGTGTAAAAGGATTATATTTATACAAACGAGGATGATAGTAATATGCTGTTGCTATTATTCCTGTCCCAATATATATCATACTATCTTTCCCGCAAGTTAACGATTGAACTGCATTAATGCTGTCCAGCAAAGGAACTTTAATCCTTAAAGGATTTGTTCCCGGGTTCCAACTGTTATTTGGATTATATACGAATATATAGGGTGAATCGTTTTTTGCCCCTCCACCATAAATCAAACTGTCATTTCCCGTTATTATGGCATTTACATTCATTCCTACATATCCTAACTCCTGAATTCCCGAAGCAGAATCATAAACAAAAATGTTCCCTGACTCAGTAGAACCATAAATTCTACCGTTCAGTGCCGTTGTAAGCGCAGAAATAGTCCCGCCGCTGTCCAACTGCCCAATATTCGTAATGGCATCTTGCTGCCAAGCATTTACTGTGGCTCCCATCAAAAAAAGGCTCACCACCCCAATAATTTTCCTAAACATCCGCACCTCCTTTTAAAAATTTATACTTTATAAAAAATAATATATTTCATCTATAATATTACCTTATCTACTTTGCAAGAAAAAAGGCTTTGCAAATATCTATATTTATGGACATTTATCTATGTTTTTGGACAAATATCTATGTGGAGAATTTTTGAGCGTGGAAATTTCTGTATTTAAGTGGAGAGATTCCCATTTTTGCTTTGAAAACCCGATTGAAATTGTGGAAGTCAAATCCTACGCTATGAGCTATTTGAGATGTGTAAGTTGTTGTTTCTAAAAGCAGTTTTTTTGCGTTTGTTGTTCTAATGTCATTTATAAAATCGGGTAAGCTAACTTTTGTTGTCGTGTTCCATAAAAAAGAAAAACGTTTAGGATTTAGATTTACCGAAAAAGCAATTTCTTTTAAACCTAAGTCCGGATTTGCATAATTCTTTTTTATGTATTTAACTGCTTTCCTAACCTTGAGGGGTAAGTTTTGGGGAAGCGCAATCTCCTGTGTATTTGATTCTCCTGTATTCAACGAAGTTTTATTTTGTTCTTCAATTAGTTCATGAGTTTTTATCAGTAGTTCTTCTATTTTGAAAGGCTTTTCAAAATAATAGGATGCCCCATTGTTTAAGGCATGGAGAATATTCTCTTTAGTAGAGTACCCTGTCATCATTACTATTTTTATATCAGGATGTATTTTCTTAAAAACAGGAATCAACGTTGTCCCTTTGATGTCTGGCAATTTAATATCAAGCAAAGCAACGTTGAATTTTTTCCACTCAAGTTTTTCTATCGCTTCTTTTCCTGTCAGCACATAACTTACTTCATACCGTTCTTTTTCGAAGAGCATTTTTAGTGTTTTACAAGTTCCTGGGTCATCATCCACCACAAGAACGCTATTTTTTCTCGTTTCCATATTAGTCAATTGCAACTCCTGAATACTGCTCCAAAAATCATCAAGGCAGGTATAGAAAACATAAACAGTCCTGATATTATCTCTCCAATTGCGTCTCTCATTTTTTCACCTAACTAAACTAAACATTTTGTAAAATTCAATATTTTATTATAGATAGCAATTTTCGTGCCAAAATAACCCCATCCTACAGTAATTCTATGTAAACAAATAGATTGTAGGAATTTTTCGGAAAGACAAAAATTAAACACGATTTTTAAAATGGGAATTTCTCTTCCCATTTTCCTGTTTGGAAATTCACCGAACTCCTTTAATGGAAACAGAAATGCGAATAATGGGAACTTTAGTTCCCGTTCTTGAGAATCGCTTTTCCCATTAATACGTTAGTTCAAACTAAGATTTATGCTTTTTTATATTCACTGGAGATTATATTTTATTCTTTCTCTGAGTGGCGGGATATGCATTTCCAAATCTCGCTAAATGCCAACATATATACTTTAATATATTTTTGTCAACTTTGTTGGCGCATTCTTTGTGGCGCGTCATTAAACAACGAATTGTAGGCAATGTCAACTTTATTGACAAGACAACTTTGTTGACTTGTTTTATGTATTTCAGTCTTCTTTGAAATTCAAAGTCGGAGTGTTAGTGGTCAGGGACAATTAAAAAAATAGGGAGGATGTTGATTTTTTTAATCTCTGTCTAAATCTCGGGGCAAAAGTTAGATTGTTGTAAATTAGCAACTGAACGGAACCCATGCGTTTTTCAATTTCTGATAAGTATATTATGTTTGAAGATAATCTTAATCTTTTATGCTAATTAATCAAAAATAATAAGTTTTTTCATATAACCTTTATTTAAACCCGAAAACTTCCCCAACAATAATGGTAATATAATTTCCCCTTCCTGTATAAGTCGTCCATCTCGGATACTGTGCATTTAGTGTTTCCACAATAAAAAGACAAACATTATTAGCTTTAGTCTGTTCATTTTTCTCCCTTTTACTTTTTATCTCTTCAAATCTCTTTAATCCCTGTCAATTTCAAATTCTTGTAAGGGGTCTTATTCCCGCTTAAATACTTCACTCTTCCCAATAATCACCCTATCTCCTAAACCTGCAATATCCTTAGCTTGCTCTAATAAATGTAAGAAAAGATTTGAGTTCTCTTTCTTCTTTACTTGTTCTATCTCTCCTCGTGTATAGCTCACTATATCATTTAAGTTTTCAGTCAGTACAGGTTTCAGCATAGTTTTTACTACAACATAATAAGTTTTGCTATTATTCAATACTTTAACCGGGCAAATACTTATATCATTCTGGATACATACTTTATTCAAAACAGCCTCAAAGTCATTGACACTCGTAACCTCTCCGTAAATATCCCTTACTTTGTATTCCCTGGTCCACAAATCATAACTTATATAAAAACCGAACTTTTTTCTTTGGACTAACTGTTTAAGCCATAAAACTTTATCACACCATATATCTACACTATACTCCACATACGAAGTGAACCCCCTATTTATACCTTCAATAATATCATTCGTAAATAATCCATTTACTCTTGTATTAACAAGAACTTCTTTTTCGTTGCGGGTAACACTAACAGCTGTAGATAACTTTTGGGTATCACTAACAGAAAGATTTATTTGCAGGAAAACAAAACTATAAATAATTGTATACCACACTTTTTATCCCTTTAAAAAACTTGTGACTAAAAACTTTTACCGAGCGTCAAATATGTTATCCAAGGAGCATTGTTCATATCCAGTCTTCTATGGATACTGAGTTTTAATCCCCCGCCAAAAGTCTGAGTTCCTAGGCCAATGCTTGGTTTCAATTCTGTTAGGTTAAAGCCTTTTCTATCTTCCCAGCAATTACCTGCATCAAATAGAATGTCCAGCTGAGGAGTCTTGCTTCCCAATCTATATACCAGATTACTGAGCATCATAATATTACCTGAAAATTCCTTGTACCCGTAGCCCATCAAACTGCCTAGTCCTCCGAGACGGAATCGCTCCTGTGCCGGCAGTGTTTCACCGGAATAACCTCCCCTAATTCGGAAGTCAAAAAAATGTGAAGGCGAAAGTTCATTATTGCTTGTTACATTTATTAAATATCTGTTGAATTCAAAGTCTCCGCCTAATCCTGCTTTTTCAATTTCTATACTGGAGTTTAGTTCACAAGCTTTATTATGCAACTTAGATATATACCCTATTGTAATACTATTCATCTGTCCATTGTTAATAGGAGGATTTTTACGCCATGGCTCGTTGTTATTGAAAAGAGACCATACATTTTTTTCTTCAATACTTCCATACTTATCTGCATTATATTCAATTTTTACTGTATTACCCGGAGTAATGACTTGCGATACCCATCCTCCGAAACCCTTCCGTGTATAGTAATCTATGTAACCTCTATGTAATAAAAAAGAGGAGATACTTTCTTCAGTTCCAATATTAATCCATCCATCTTGCGTATCTACTATATTCTTCCATTCACCTCCAATAGTAAAGCTATGCGGATAGAAAAAACCTTTCTCTGCATTTGCCTTGTATTCCAACAATTTTGCAGAAAAATCGTATTTGCCTAAGATTTGAGCCTTTAAATCATTCGGCATAAGAGCCTTTCTTGTCAATGTGCCCGTTAATGCCAGCCCTTGTACCCGGTTGTATCCCTCGGAACCTATACAAAAGTCCCCAATTGCCTGTTCTTTAACAGAAATTTTCAGGACGTTTTTATCATTTTCTTTAATAGGTAAAAATGATGTGTATTCTTCTTTAGTCTCTGTTTTCTGCAATGTTCCCCAACCAATTGCAAGAGCTTTATTTGTTTTTATTTCCTTTTTGGGGTTCCCCATTACGTCCGCTTTCAATGGTAGTTTGTCCTCTAACCTTTTCAAGCCTTCTTTTATTTTATTTTTATTGTATAAGTCCCCTTCTTTTATACCAAGTGTGTCCAAAATTATTTTAGTAGGTATGTGGTTGTTCCCTGTTACCTTTATACTATCAATCCGTCCTTCATCAATCTTAAAAGTAAGCGTACTATCCTGATAAATTGGCGTCACATGGACTAAAACATATCCCATATTATAATACATTTCCTCCACAATATCCTTTTTCCCTTCAGTAGTCCCCTCTAATACTTTTCCGGAAATTATAGATAATTCTTTAATAATCCTATCCGTAGAGAAAATTGTATTTCCTTCTATTTTTACTTTTTGAACAAGTGGATTCTCTTTGACCTCAACTGTTACAATAGCTTTCCCTTCTCCTGACCGCCCTAAAGTAATTTCCACCTCTTCAAAACACTTCAGACTTTCTATATTCTTTTTATCTTTCATAATAGTGAGAAGTTGTAATTTCTGTCCTGTCTTTGTTTGCATAGTGTCAAGAATCAGACGCTCCGGGACATTTACAGTACCGGTTACTTTTATATTCACTATTTCTTCACCCTCACTATCTATATTAATCCCATTTATTATTTTCTCCATCTCCTTCTTTGTAGTATCTCCTTTCACAGTATCGTCTTTTTCCCCTATCCCTTTAACTGCCTGACAATATACATTAGCAGAAACAAAAACAAAGATTATTGTACTTATTATCCCTAAAGCTTTGCTTAACTTTTTCATCCTGGTTACCCTCCTTGAGTATAAAGTATTACTTTATCAACCCGTCTAATATTAAAACTTAAATAACTATCAAAAGGGAGCAGTAAAGAAACTGTTTCTTCAAAAATTCTCACTCTTTCAAAAATTTTTCTCATTTCCCTCACCTTCTTGGATTATGATAAAAGCAATATGTATGACAATTTGAAAAGAAAGCTCGGAATCCCTTGTATAATTGCAGTTTTATATGATTTGTTTAATTTACGGCAACCTCTAATTAGTGTCAATTTGACACAGACAGTGTTATAATTTGACACTATTCTTCTAACAATCCATACTTTCTGATTTTACGATAGAGGTTTGGGCGGTCAGTCTTAAGTAATTCCGCCGCCTTTGTAACATTCCAGTTTGCTTTTATAAGCGACTGCTCTATCAATGTTTTCTCGAAATCATCCATTTTTTGCTGGAATGAGAGATTTTTACCCGTCTTCTGAACCGATATTGGCAAAAACGACTCTACATTTTTTACGGTAATTGTATTTGAAGGAACCATAATAACAAGTCTCTCTATATAATTCTTTAATTCCCTTACATTTCCGGGCCAGGTATATTCCTTAAGTCTTTTAACGGCATCCTGTTCTATAATTTTTACCTTCTTCCCATTTTCTTCACAAAATACTTTTAGAAAATGTTCTGCAAGGATATCTATATCCTCAGTCCGTTTCCTGAGGGGTGGAACGAAAATAGGGATTACATTTATTCTAAATAAAAGGTCTTGTCTGAAATTTCCTTTGTCTACCTCATTTCTAAGATTTTTATTAGTAGCGGATATAACTCTTACATCCACTTTTGTAGGATTTTTTCCTCCTAATGGTTCTATTTCTCCCTCTTCCAATGCTCGGAGTAACTTCGCCTGAGTTTCCAAACTCATATCACCAATTTCATCCAAAAACAATGTTCCATTATTTGCCAGAAGAAATTTGCCTTCTTTCCTTGATACAGCTCCCGTAAATGCTCCTTTTTCATATCCGAAAAGTTCGCTTTCTATAAGTTCCTTTGGCAGAGCAGCACAATTTACGGCAATGAAAGGATGCAAATTTCTTGAGCTGTGCTGATGGATGGAATGCGCTACAAGTTCTTTCCCCACCCCGCTTTCCCCTTGGATAAGAATCCGTGCATTTGATGGGGCAGATTTTTCAATCTCCTCGCAAAGATTTTCCATCGCAGGGCTTTTGCCAATCATAATATATCGTCTGGCAGATTGCCTTTTAAATTCTTCATTCTCAATAAGATGTGCTATAAGAAGAAGTAATTTGTCTCCCATTATTGGCTTCTCTATGAAATCATAAGCGCCAAGTTTTGTAGCCTGGATAGCATTATCAATTGTAGCTTGTCCCGAGACTATAATTACGGGAACTCGTGGCTTGTCCTGCCTGATTTTTTCGAGTGCTTGCAGTCCATCCATCCCCGGCAGCACAATATCAAGCAGTATAATATCAAAATCGCTTTTTTTCACCAAAGAAATCGCTTCTTCACCGGTAGAAACCGTTTCTACAAAATACCCTTTGTCTTCAAGAAATCCTTTTATAGACTTCCTTATATTATTGTCATCATCTACAACTAAAATACGTGTTTCCATATTATAATGATAATGGTAATTTAATTACTGCTGCTGTACCTTTACTTTCTTCTGAACTTATTTCTATTTGACCTTTGTGGTCAAGAATTATCTTTTTTGCTATAGGCAATCCCAATCCCGTACCTTTGCTTTTTGTAGTTATATAAGGTTCAAATATTTTAGGTAATATATTATCGGGAATTCCCTTACCTGTGTCACAGACTTTTACAACCGCCCACTCTTTATCCATTGATGTGCTGATTTTTATTTCTCCGCCCGCTTCTATGCTGTTATTTATCAGGTTTATTAGTACCTGCCTTATGCTATTTTTATCCATAAGAATCTCAGGTAACTTCTCATAATAATCTGTTTTTATTTTTTCTTCATTGCTGTGAAGCTCTGCCACACTTTTTACAACTTCATTTAAATTACAAGGTGCAAACTTCAGTTCCGGTAAACGAGCAAACTCCGCAAACTCACTTGCAAGATGCTTCAAGTTGCCTATCTCCTCTTTTATTATGCTCAGGCATTCTTTATCTCTTTCTTCTTTTATATTTTGGCTTAATCTATCTATGGAAATCCCGATAGAAGTCAAAGGATTTTTTATTTCGTGTGATACTCTCCTTGCTATTTCTTGATACGCTTTTAATCGTTCTATATCTTTGAGAGTTTCTCTCTGGGTGCTAAGTTCCTTGCTCATTTTGTTAAAGGATTTGATTAGAGTTCCTATTTCATCTTCGCCCTCCCCAATGATTTGATGTCCAAAGTCTCCCTGTGTAATTTTGTTTGTTCCTTGAACTAAATTGTAAATAGGACGCTCAATTTTTTTACTTAATGTTCTGGCAATCGAAGTTCCTGTGATAGCTAAAACAAATATTCCGCCTAAAAATAAAATCCAGATAGCTGTTTTGATAGGCTTTTTTAACATCTGTAGTTGCTTTATATATTGAAGAACAGAAGTTATATTTTGTGTTCTGGTTGTAGCTGTAGAATCCATTTCTCTCTTAATGCTCTGTGATAGGGTAAATGAATCTTCCAACGCTTTCTCTATTCTTTTGTTTGACCACATATCAATATTATTTGTAAGTAAATTTATAGTGATAAAAGCAAGTGGTATACTCGGAACCAATAAAAAACCAATAAAAAGAAGTGCTAACTTCTCTCTGAATTTCAGAGTATATTTTCGTAGAATAAAGGCAAATATAAGTGCAATCAATACAGCAATCCCAACTCCTAAAATAATATATACCATATCTTTATGAAAATAGTGTACTCCCCCTTTTTTTAGGCGGGATATAGGTTTTCCTGCTTGTCATGAATCCACTCTTTACTTTAATCAAAGGCTGGGAAAATGTCAATAAATTAAAACCTGTTAGGCAATTTCTTACTTAAAAATTCAATATTAGTCAATCAAAAGAACTGGGATTATTCTAAAAAAGGTTGAGCAGAATCAAATATTTTTTTGTAGAAAAAGGCAAGGGAAATTACTAAAGAGCAAACCCTCAAAATTTCTTTCTCAGTCTAAATCTCAAAGCAAAAGTTAGGTTGTTGTAAAGTATGACCCTCACAAGCATTTATGCGTTGTGAATTTTACCCCATTTTTTCCAATTGTTGCTGACTTTCAACACTAAGTTAAAATATCCCTACATTTATATAATCTCCTGATTATACAATGTGAATTAAAACTTTCAAATTAAAGTATTTTATTGATTTTCACACAAAAGCCGTTTTCCCCGGAAGCAAAAAGAATATTGTTTAATTTAAAAATATCTTTTATAATTACATTTTTATCTTCGAATTCAAATTTATTCCATTGAACCCCACCATCAACAGAGTAGAAAAATTTCCCTTTTTTATTGAGAATGTAGCCATTGTGCGAATCAAGGAAAATAATTTTATTGGCTCCAATTACTTCCTGATTTTCAATAGTTTCCCAGTTTTGTCTATTATATTTCAATATTTTTCTGGATTGAGTAATTATCCAAATTGTTCCATCCTGTAACATATCAAGTGAAATAACAATTTCTTTTCCCTGTATATCAATAACTTTACAGTTTTTTGCTTTTGTATCAAAAATATCAAAAAGTATAATTTCTCCTTTTGTGCCCTTAAGTTCATCTGTTTTACCTGTTATCATAACTGTTCTATCTGTCCCATAGGCAACAACTTGATTTTTATCAATACTTTCTCTTATTCCTGTCAATCCTCTATACACACCCAAAAGCATCGCTTGAAGAGTATCCTCTCTTACAAGCCAAATATCTCCATCCTCGTGGCTTTTACTTGCGAATGACGATATAAGATAATTGTTGTTGACACAAGCAATGTCTGTAAGTTCAAAATTAGTTTTAATATCAAAAACGCTCCACTTATTTCCACCGTCTGTAGTAATGGCAGCTTTTGAATTATATTCTGTTTTTCCAAGGAAAACATGCTGACCATAATTAAAAGACAATTCTTCTTTCGTAATTGAATTTCTATGCCAGATGCAATACGCCATTAATACAACTAAAGGAATAGTAGCATAAAGTATTTTCCATCGCCATTTTGTAAAAGATTTATAAACACCAAAAATTATACCCCCAAATATGATTATAATGATTCCAAATATGATTACAGATGTTGTCAAATCTTCATGTTGTTCACTCCTTTGAGATGCAGTTAATTCGTTCACAATTGATTTTGGAATTCCAACCACAATCCCCTCTTTTTCATTTTTAAAAAAGAATTTTTTTATTTGAATTTCATCCGGAGTATTTATTAATTGGTTGTTACCTTGATAAACTCTATAAAATTTGGCTTCATTGGTCAAAACGAATCCAATGTCTTTATCAGGGAATTGACATTTTATAATGTTCTTATCCTCAGGAAAATTAAGTTTTTGGACTTGGTAATTGTTCCCAAACATTTTAAAAGGATACACGCCATAAAACAGGAATATAAAGATAAAAAGATTTTTTAACATTTTTGCCTTTCTCATTATTTCTAATACTAATTTCTTACAAAAAAATAAAAGAGTCAAGGTAAATCTCCCAATAAGAAAATTACTAAAGAGTAAACCCTCAAAATTCCTTTCTCTGTCTAAATCTCGGGGCAAAAGTTAGGTTGTTGTAAATTAGCAACTGAACGGACATTCATACGGGGGCAAACTTACAATGGTATAAATCTTACTCTGAAACGCACAACAGTTCTTGTAAATTGTTTTTTTGCTTATGGGAAAATAGTTGTTGCCCCAAATTTGTCAAAAGGAGGAAAAAATACTACATTAAAATCAATTAACTTGTTCTCCCAATTTTCTTACCGCCCGCTCTATCTCTTTTTTAAGATCACTGTTAGTACAATCCTTTAATACCTTTCTTAGCTCCGGAATTACTGACTTATTTCCTATTTGCTCTAATGCTAAAACTACGTTCCGTTTAACTCCTACGTCACTATCTGTTAATCTCTCTATTAGCACTGGAATTACTGACTTGCCATTTCCTATTCCTCCTAATATCCAAATTATCGTACGTCTAACTTCTGCATCGGTATCTTTTAATGCCTCTGTTAGTTCCGAAATTATTGACTCAGCTCCTATTTGCCCTAATGCCAAAACTACCATATGTCTAATTACCGGGTCAGTATCTGTTTTTAATGTTTCTATTAGTTCCGGAATTGCTAACTTGTCTTCTATTTGCCCTAATGCCGAAACTGCATTCCGTTTTACTCCTACGTCACTATCTTTTAATGCCTTTTTTAACAATTGAATTACTGAGTCATCTCCTCTTTGCCCTAATCGCCCTAATGTCCAAACTACCGTACTTTTAACTTCTACATTGGGATCTTGGAATACCTTTACTAGTTCCGGAATTACTGACCTATTTCTCATCTTCTCTAACGCGACAACTATATTCTTTCTAACTACTGCATCTGGATCTTTTAATGCCTCTATTAATTCCGGAATTACTGACGCATCTCTCATAGAGCCCAATGACTGGGCAGCCTTACGTCTATCATGGACATCGCCATCCTTTAATACTTTTTTTAATTCTCTTATTTCCTCAATATTTCTGACTATTTCATTCTTCAATTCCTCTGGGTATAAAACTTCAAGATATTTGCCTATTTCTTTTGGATTCTCAAAATATAAGTTATTAGGTGATTTAGTTAGAGACGGATATTCTAAAATTTTTTTTATTCTATCCCACTGTTCTTGCGTAATGTCTTTATATTTTTCTTTTAATGTATTCAATGAAGTTTGGGTTTCCTGCAGCATTTCCCCTTTTTTTCTTAATTCGCCGGTATTGACTTTTTTGGGGGAGTATTTAGCATTTTTGTATCCTTTTTGTAATTCAAATAAGTCTTTTTTAGAAAGACTTAAGTTTTCATTAATGAAGTAAATAAGTCCCAGTTTTATTGCCTTAGCAATCTTAAAATCATTGAAACTACCTTTTGATTCATTTTCTAATGCTTCTGCAATATTTTTTTGTAATATTATACTACTTACAAATCTTTTTACTGTTCGCGGTATAGGGTCTATACCTATTTTTATGATCTCTATGCATTCTTTTTTTTCATCGGTACTAAATAATTTTACCTTTTCACAAATTTCCTCCAAAAGTGTTTCTACTCCGTTTTCTCCCATATCAGGTAAATTATAAGGGAGTTGAATAAGCTTATCCAGGTAATCTTTTCCCGAAAAACTTCCCTCTTTTAGCGCTCTATAATGATAAAGAATTGCATTTTGAATCATTCCCTTTTCCACACCTAAAACAAAAACGCAACTTTTTACACTAAGATATATTTTTATTGCTTCCAAAATCTTTAAAGCATATTCAGGCAAACATCGGTCAAGGTCGTCAATAAATATAACTATTTTCTTTTCGTCATTATCTTGTTGACACCCTGCTAACTCGTTAATTGCCGATTCAAAAAGTCTTTTTATCGTCTCTTCTCCTGTAAGATAGGATAAATTTTCTGTATTTTCCTTTTCTTTTAAATCGTCATAATCCCTAAGTGCAGTTACCAAACTACTTGATTTAACAAGTCCTATCTTTTCTGACACCACATATGATGCCATAAAAAGAACTTTTTCAAATTTCCTCAAAAAAGAAGATATTTTCCCTTTATCCCATTGAGAGTCAAGAATTTTTCCTCTTATAGTATGTAATAATGGGACAATAGGGCGCTCATCAAATTGATATTCCCACGGGTCATAAAAAACCGTTATTATATTATTTTTGACATCTTTTTCTAAATTTTCTGCTATAAGTCTCATTGTAGATGTTTTTCCTTTTCCCCATGGTCCATGTAATCCTATTGTAAAAGGAGTCTCGCATTCAAGAATCGTTTTTGTTAGGGCATTTATATAAGGAGTATAATGTATGGTATCTCTTATAGCTCTTTCATCTGATAGAGCTGGAAGTTTAAACTTTTTACCCATAATTATATTAGACTAGAAGAGACAATAATATAATCAATATTCTCAAAATTTACCTTTGTCAACCTTTAATGCTAACTTTTTTCATTCCAAAAAATTGAGGGTAGGAATCCTATGTCAACTTTGGAAAAAAACTACCAAATAGGGGAGACTACACTCTTACTATCTCTTTCTCCATCTCAAACTCAATAAATGGTGAATTGCGTCTCCAACTTCAAAATGTCTCCATTAATTTTTACCTTCTTTTTTCCAATTGTTGCTGTCTGCTGACACCATAACCTAAACTCTTTTTTAGAGCATCTAGTTTCTCAAGTGCTCTATCTTTTTCGTTAGTGTCCCGTATATTGGTGCAAACGGACTCAAGTCTTATCAGATATTTCTGACTCTCTTCCCTTCGTGCTGTTTCTACAAGACTACAGAGTACATTACATTGATCATCTATTTTCCCAAGTCTTACATAAATAGCATATGCTTCCTTGTATTTTTCAGCAGCCTCATCTAACATAGTATTTTTCATCCCCTCATTGAACTGAGATAGAACGCGTAATTTACCTGCTTCTATTCGCAGTCTTTTTGCGTATTCTTCATTTTTTTTACTGAATGGCCACATAAATTACCCTCCATTTTAATTGTTTATATTTGTTTAGTGTTTATTCCTATTATATATTGTCATGGTTCTAATATGTGATGTGGTTACAAAATCACATGTCAAACCCTCTTCTTTTATAAATCATATTTCTCAAATAATACGGTTCCTTATTTCTGTCAACTCTTTTTTGCTGAGGTAGATACAAGGTACTATCCATTTCTCTATGTAACGCTACTTAAACAAAATGGTCGGATGTAAAAATCCTGTACCAGCTTAAAAACAAAATCGAAAAAAACGAGCAAAAAGTGCTGGAAAGCTAAAAACAAAAGGTAATTCCGCTGAATTACCACTTTTATCTGAATCCCCGAAATTTGCTCAAAAGAAATTTCCTAAAATAGTTGTCTGTTGTTGGGTTTCGGGGCAAAAGTTAGGTTGTTGTAAATTAGCAACTGCACGGACACGGGTTCATAGCAGCGACCATCATAAAACGAGCCGGAAAGGTTAAAGTAGTCGCTACTCTCGATATCGTTACTTCTCCATCTTCCATCGGCTGCCTCATTACTTCTAATCCTTTTTTGTTAAATTCCGGAAGCTCATCAAGAAATAATATTCCATTGTGAGATAAGGATATTTCCCCCGGTTTCGGATAAGTCCCTCCGCCAATTAACCCTGCATCCGACACCGTATGATGCGGTAATCGAAATGGCCGTGTTCCTATAATCCCTTTGCCTGTCGGGATAAGCCCGGCTACCGAATGAATTTTTGTCGTCTCAAGCGCTTCTTCTAATGTAAGTTCGGGAAGTATCGTTACCATTCTTCTCGAAAGCATCGTTTTTCCTGCTCCCGGTGGTCCAATCATCAAAACATTGTGCGAACCAGCGGCAGCTATTTCAAGCGCTCTTTTGGCGCTTTCCTGCCCGTTTACTTCGGAAAAATCCACATCATATACGGATTCATTTCTAAATAAGTTTTCCATATCTACTTTATATGGCTGGATTTCGCATTTTCCGTTTAAGAATTCTACCGTTTGGAGAAGCGTGCTGACAGGATATACTTCAATGTTTTGCATAACTCCGGCTTCATTTTTATTATCTTCAGGAATTATTATTTTTTTGAATCCAAGTTTGTGACAATTAAGAGCTATCGGAAGCACTCCTTTTACTCCTCTGATGTTACCATCCAATGAGAGCTCGCCAAGAATAAGATACTCTTTTAGACTCTCTACCGGAATAACATTTTCTTGAGCGGCTAATACGCCGATAGCGATTGGCAAATCAAAATTGGAGCCTTCTTTTTTTATGTCTGCGGGAGCTAAGTTGACTATGATTCTTTTTGCAGGAAAATCAAACCCCGAATTTTTAATCGCCGCTTCGACTCTTTCTTTGGATTCTTTAACGGCAGAATCCGGTAGTCCGACAGTTGCGGAATATCGTGGCAATCCAAGCGCAAGGTTAACTTCTACTTCCAGCCGGTAAGCTTCAACTCCGAGCACCGCTGCCGAATGAACTTTCGCTACCATATAAATCTATCTTACAGTATTTTTTAAAACTGTCAAACTTTTTTATGGGATGATAAGCTACAACTATTTAAATAAACACACTAAAAATCGTGGGTGTTTTTGAATCCTTGCTGAAAGCTAACAATGAGAATAATCACTAATATAAATGCTTAACGAATCCTAGAAAATATCCTTCTCCCTTTTCTACTATTTTCTTGTTGCCAATTTTTACGGTATGGGTTATCTCAACCTTTATAATTTTTCCATTGTAATCTTTCTCTCGTACACAAAGAATATATCCTGGACGAGTTAGTTTTTTTCCATTAGATTTAGAGAGGAAATTGGGATATTCATTAAACATTAAAATAGAAGCCTTTTTCATTCCAATAAATACCTTTACATTAGACTCTTCTATGTGAGGAAATGTATCTCCTATCACAGACATTGGGACAAAGTGAATATAAATATCAGGGAAAGAATTTCCTTTATATGATAGCCATGCACCAAGTTCATATACTTCTAATTTGTCAATCTTAACATTTAATTTTGTGTCCTTTTTAATGTCAACATCATAAAGCCAACATTCCAATGTTGTTTTGGAATAATTCTTCTCGAAAATTGGTATCTGGTCCTTTTTTCCACATAAGAAATATTCAAAATTTCCTTTCTCGTCGCCTACGGTAAACATCCAGTCTCCAACAATAGGATACGATACAGGAGTCCCGTCAAAATATGTAACTGTCCCATAGATGCGTTTCAATTCCACGGGAATTTTTTTGTGAAAATAGTCACCTACTTTTATCTCTATTTCTTTTGGATTTTGAAGAGGAGAAGCTAATTCTATTGTATTTACAAATTTACCTTTTATAATATCAATTTCTTTTTTTTCAATGAGATGCCCTCTAAATATAATGGTAATCGTATCTTTCCTGGTAGTACCAAAATTTGTCCCATTCACTGTAATGGAAGGGGTATTAGTTTGATCCCATTTTTCTCCATTTGCAATGTTCTCCAGTTCAGCACTACAATTAGGGTTATTATTCAAATAGATTCCTATTTGTGGACTCGAGGTGGTTAATTTTTCTTTTGCTTTATTTTTAGTTTGCATAAGTTACGATAATAACCCGGCAATATACCCTGTGCTCCAGGCGAATTGAAGATTATATCCCCCGGAAACACCATCAATATCGAGTATTTCACCTGCGAAATAAAGTCCTTTAACTTTCAACGATTCCATTGTCCTGGAATTGACTTCGTCCATCGCTATTCCACCGGCAGTTACCATTGATTCCGCAAAAGGACGGGTTTGTTTTATGTCTATATACCAGTGAATAAGCCTGTCGGCAATGGCGCATAATTCTTTTTTGGATAACTGATGAATATGTTTATCCTCTGTTACTCCTAATTCCCGCATTAATACATAACATAATTTCTTAGGCAAAACTCCGAACAAAGAGTTTAAAAAAGTCTTTTGTGGATATGCTTGCCCTCTTGAGATGAAAAATTGTGTTAATTTGTCAACAGTGAAATCAGGGAAAAAATTAATAAAAACTTTAGTTTCGGGTTTGGGTAAATAATCCGTTATCAGACGACTCATATCCATTACTATAGGTCCGGAAATGCCGTAATGCGTGAAAAGCAATTCTCCTTTTTCCGTTGCAATCGCTTTGTTCTTAGAGATAAGCGTTAACTCAACATCCGATTTTACTCCCTGTAATTTGTGAAACCAGTTGCCCGATAATTCAATAGGAACTAATGCCGGTTTTGGTTCAACGATTCTATGACCTAATTTACGCACAAATTCAAGTCCTTCACCGCTTGAACCCAACTGTGGATAACTCTTTCCACCCGTAGTAAGTATAATATATTTTGATTGGTAAGAGTCTTTGCTTGTGGTAATTTTCCATCCATGATTTATTGGTGTTATTTCATTAACCCGTTCAGTTGTTTTTATGTTTATTCTAAAATGAGTAATTTCCTCTATAAGCAAATCCAGAACGGTTATTGCCTGATTGGTAATCGGGAATACCCGGCCTTTGTCTTCCGTTTTTAGGATAATGCCAATTGATTCAAAAAACTCAACAGTATCTTTATGGGAAAAACGCCCGAAAATATTATTTAAGCATTTGGTATTTTCTCCGTAATACTTATCAAGTGTAATATTGGTATTGGTTAGATTGCATCTCCCGTTACCTGTAACGGTGATTTTACGTCCAAGAGTCGGGTTTTTCTCAATAATTAGAATGTTTTTTGGGTTTTTGCCGTGCCGTGCCGCAGAAATACCTGCTATTAGTCCGGAAGCCCCTCCGCCGATAATAATTACTTCATATTGTTCCATTTATTTAAGTATTAATAAAGTATTTACAAAAATCAAGAAAATTTAACGAAACTCTTTTTGTTTGAAAAATATAAGTATTAAGATTGTAGAGATTAAATATAAAGCGCCTGTGGTTAAAAATGGTATTGCATAAGAATATTTTTCTATTAATAGTCCTCCTATAGTTGCGCTTAATCCTCTTCCTATAGACCATGCAATTACAAGAAGCGCATTTGTTAGTGGCTGTTCCTCTTTTTTCACGCTTTCCATTGCAAAATTTGTGAATAAAGGTTGCGCCATATTCATCATAGCTGCCCTTATTAAAAAAGATACTACGGCCAAAGCAACATTATTTGTAATACCCAGAATGATTAAAAATGGTATGGAAAAAAGCTGGGAAAATATTACCGTTTTTATTTTCCCGATTTTTTCCGCTAAAAGCGGTGCAATTAGTAATCCGATAATCGTCATAACCTGAGAAAGACTGTAATAAACTCCTATAACTTTGGTCGACATTGAGAATATGTTTTTGAAATATAAGTTTATAAAAGGGATGCTTAATCCTGCTCCAAGCCCAACAAAAAAATTTGGTAAGAAAAGTTTTACGATAATTGAACGGTCAGGCTTAATTTGTGCAGATTCCGTCTCTTTTTGATAGGCGTTTTCTTTTATCATTAAATAAGGGATTAGAGCGATAATAATAAATATTCCGAATATGTATAGCGTATGCCTGTAAGCAAGATAATCTACAACGCCATATTTCTCCATAATTTCAGGGATAAATCCACCCATAATACTTCCTATGACACTTGCCACAAGCGTAAATGCAAAATTCATACTGAACAAATACGGCCTTTCTTTTGGAGCGCTATTCCTCATAAAGAAAGGTGCTGCGGTAATTTGGAAAAACACGGAAGAAATCCCGGAAAATAACCCGCCTATCATTATGATATAATAATTTGATATTGTTACCTGGATGAAATAAGACAATAATGCAATCGGTAAAGAAATGATAAGGATTTTCTTTATGGAAAAACGTTTAAGCGCAATTGAAGCCGGGATTGCCATAATTAATGTTCCGAGTGTTGTTACCGTGATGACGTTCCCGATTCTTCCTTCAAGCAGTCCGATTGATTTCAAGTAGAGATTGAACAGAAGCATAATACCGGAAAAACTTATTCCGATAAAGAATGTTCCAAGTAAAAAAAGCCATGCATTTCTTGAAAACAAATGCAGATTCTTTGTGTAAATATTTATTATCTTGCTTGTTTTTTGATATAGAAAGAATATAAAATCCATAATTATTTGTATACAATAGGATGTTTTTCTAAAAGGTCAATTTAAAACTGTAGGGACATAGCGTGCTATGTCCCTATTTCTGTTTTCTGTGCCTTTTTTGTCATTCTGAGCCGAAGGCGAAGAATCTCTTTGTTAATTACCTAATAACGACTTTTCCTCTGTGTCCTCTCTGTTTTTATCTCCACTCTGTCGTCTGTTCTCTGTGAACTCTGTGGTTGCATTTTTATTCGTGTCTATTCGCGGATAAAATTCTGTTTGCTGTTCTCTATGGTTAATCTTTTTGTTCTCTGCGTGCTCTGCGACTCTGCGGTGAAAATTCTTATTCGTTTTACTTTACCAGTATCAGCTTCTTCGTTTCCTTATAATTCCCTGCTATGAGTTTTATGAAATATATACCCGACGGGTATGCTTTGGCTGTCCAATTTGCGGTATAACATCCTTGTTTTTCATTTTTATTGACCAATGTTTTTACGAGTTTCCCGGTTATGTCATAAACTTCCAATAGAACTTTACTGTTAACCGGCAACGCATAAGTTATATTAGTTTCGGAAGCAAAGGGATTCCTGGAAATATTCAGGCTGTAATTTTTTAATTCTCTCTTTGGAGACTCTTCTACGTTAACTTGTAATTTTTCGGCAAGTATGCGGTAATCTTTATCAAATGTAATATTCAAAGGAGTTGAAGTTGTCTTAAGTACAAAATCCTGGCTTATAAGACTATCCCATACCGTATAAACCTCCGTACCACCTGTCGTTTCAACCGTCAATTCTATAGGCATTTTAAAAATAGGAGCATTAATTTGAATTTGTTCTGTGCGAAGATTAATATAGGTAGTGTCATTTGGGGTGTTGTATGACCAGCTCCAAGTATATTTTGGATGTCCCTGCCCGTAAATCCATTCATTAAAAAACCAATCAAGTTCCATGCCGGATGTAGATTCCGATATGTTTTTGAAATCTTCGGTGTTTGCATTCCCATACTTAAAAGCGGTATAATAGTTTTGTAATATGTTGTAGAAGACGGAATCTCCCGTTAAATATCTTAACATATGTAATACCCAGGAAGCTTTACGATAAACAATCCCGCCGTCAAAGAGATATTTGGGGTTGTATATGGGAAATCTTTCCGTTGAGTCGCGGTGAAAATAATAATACGCATTTAACGCCATTTCATCTTTGAAATCTTGTTCCCCGTATTTGTATTCCGTATATAATGCTTCGGAATAAGTAGCAAACCCTTCGTTTATCCATATATTCTTCCAGTCGGAACAGGTTATCATATCTCCCCACCACATATGTGCAAGCTCGTGAGCAATGCCTTGTTCTTCAACATCAGTAACCCAACTTCTGGCAATAGTAGTCATTGTTTGATGTTCCATCCCCCCGCCGAAATGGCTGACTGCTACCATTCCATATTTTGAAAAAGGATAGTCGCCAAATTTGCTTGAAAAAAATGTCATCATATCAACTACATTTTCAAAAGCAATATGTGCCTGAGCCGAATCTACCCTGTAAATATAATATTTTGATTCTATGCTGTCGCTTGACGGATGATACCAATCTGAAAAAGTAGCAAATTTTGAAGCAGTAGCTGCCATAAGGTATGTGGAAATAGGATGTGTTTCTTTCCAGTGGTAAGTAACTCTGTTGCCTGAGGTATCAACTCCAAGTAATAATCCATTAGAAGCTGCGACAAATCTTTTGGGCACGGTAATATTTATTTCGCAGCCATTATCTGCTTTATCCCACGGCTCATCAAAACAGGGAAACCAGTATCTTGACCCCCACGGTTCGGTTATGGTATAAGCTGTTGTTTCCGGGTAGTCGGAATAATAATAATAACCGTAAGTCGGAGAGCCTTTATAAAATACGTCTACGCCAAAAGAATCCCCGGTGTTAAAAGTCTGTCCGCATTTTATCCGGAGTTCTTCAGAGTCCGGTATTATCGAAAAGTTTACGGAAGAGTTATTTACTTTTACACTATCAATGATTAAGTTGTTGACGTCTAAACTCAGGCTATCAAGCCCATTTATCATACTTTTAGCGTCTATATGGCATAATCCTTCGAGGGTTCTGCTATTCATAGGAAAATATACGTCTAATTTATAAAGTAAAACATCAAACGTGTGTGTTGAGTCTGACTTGAAATTTGCATATTTGGTATTGAATTCCGATTTTGTATCTACATAAGATGGGGACGATGGTTTTAAAAAAGCGCATATTACAAAAAGTATATAATTCATAAATTCCTCCTGTTATTTATAATAGTATGTATTTCAACTTTATTTTTTGCAAGTTATTTTTACTCTTTCTTTGAGGCATTTATGACTCATTAGAAAGAGTTATCCTGAGGAGGGTACCGACGAAGGGCTACTGTATAGACACTTATGAATCATTAGAAATGGGGATATTTCTTGACAATAATAATTGTCTTATATACCATCTCGCATATTAATTTTTACCGAACAGTTAAAGGAAATTTCCGTGAGATTCGGAATACTGCCCCGCAACGGTAATTTTTGTATTTTGTGAATACAAAAGAGTCCGGTCTATTAACTGTTTTGGATAGTACTTTCGGGGGAGGGGAAAATGTTTTATTTAATTGCTTCTTTTATATTAACTTCAGATACAACACTTGTAGAAAAGTATCCTCTTTACAAGATGGAAGAAGTTGTCGTTACTGCTACAAGAATACGAAACTCTCTTTATAACTTACCCACAAATGTAACGCTTATTACCAGAGATATGATTGTTCACAGTAATGCGCGTACAGTTGCGGAAGCCATAGAATATGCTTTTGGTGTAACTGAAGTAGGTAATCAGGGAACTCGTGGGGCGGTGCGTAATGTTCGTATAAGGGGAGGTGCTACCAACCAGGTTTTGGTTATGATTGATGGACAATCATTAAATGATGTGGCTTTAGGAGTAGCTGACTTAGATGAAATCCCGACAGATTATGTAGAAAGAATTGAAATTATTCGGGGTCCCACTTCTGTTTTATACGGGGCTAATGCGTTGGGTGGAGTAGTAAATATTATTACTAAAAATACTGAATCTGCTGCCGATTTTCAAATCTCCGGCGGAAGTTTCTTTACACAAAAATATAGCGCAAATATTAGTATGAAGCAAAATAAACGACGTGCTCTATTTATTATAAGCAGAGATGTTTCTGATGGCTGGCGTAAAAACAGTGATTATGGGGGCAATGACTTTTTCGGAAAATTTGGAAATGACTTTGAACAATTTGGAAAATTAGGTTTCCGTTTTATATATCATAATAGTGAATTTGGTGTGCCTGGTCAAAATACCACTCCTATTTACGAATATGATGGTTCTCAAGAAAAAGAAGCACAATCACCCGATGCCCGCCAGACAAGACAAAATGAACAGGGGCAATTAGAATATGAGAATAATATTGGCAATACTGTTCTACAAGTCAAAACTTATAGTAATATCACTAACAAAAGATATGAATATCCTACAGGTTTTACGGATGCCCTTACTAAAACCCATATTTACGGAACGGAAGTCCAGATAAATACAGTTTATGATGTTATTTTGGGGGCTGGTGTGCACAGAGATGAATGTGCAAGAAAGGATTTAACTGTCTCGCCTGCTAAAATTGATATAGATGAAAGCACTACAAATCGTTCAGTGTTTCTGCAAAAGATTTCTTCAATAGGCAAAATAAGTACTATACTAGGTGTTCATTATGATAAACATTCAGTTTTTGGGGAAGAGACTAATCCTCATGCCTCTATTGTTTGTCATCTATTAGATAATTTAAAGTTTTCAGCTAATGTCGGCAGTGCTTTTAGATCCCCTACTTTTGAAGACCTTTACTCGCCTTATTCAAGTTGGTCTGCAGGTCCCACATGGATGGCAGGCGATACAAAAGGCAATACTGACCTTAAACCTGAAAAATCTTGGGGATATGACATAGGTCTTGAATTCAGAATCAGGAATATTATGTTAAGTCAGATTACACTTTTTAAAAATGATATAACTAATTTAATTCAATGGGCTGAAGTTGATCCTGCCCCCAATTATGAAAAATGGCGTCCTTCCAATGTAGGCAAAGCATATAATCAGGGAGTAGAACTTAAAATCACTCAATGGATTCTTCCTAATTTAGAGCATTCATTACAATACAATTGTCTGGAAAACAAGGGGAAGAAAGAAGGGCAGGATGATTACAAAACTTTGCCATATACTATACCTTTTAAGCTAAATTATATGGTTAATTATGCTAATAATGCGGGACTTGGCGTTAATATCAATACTAATTTCACTGAACAGGTAATATGGGAAGATGATTTTGGAGCAAAAGATACATTGAGGAGCTATACTCTGGTAGATACTCGTATTGGTCAGAAAGTACATATTAAAAATCAAAAATCTGACAACCGAATGCCGGAGTTCTTCTTTATAGTTAAAAATATTTTTGACATAAGGTATCAGACCAGAAAAGGTTATCCTCTCGCCGGTAGAAACTTTAGCATAGGAGCAACGGTTACTTTATAATATTACAGAGAAACAGGCGCTCCGCCAAGTTCAAGTGATTTTTGAGCCGATTCCAGTATTTTTACCACATTAAGCCCGTTTATTCCATCCGTAATGGGAGTAGTCCTATTTTGAATGCAGGATATAAAGTGTTCGCATTCAGCTTTAAGGCACTCTTTTGATGGAACATTAGGTATTGTAGTAGTCCCAACTCTGATAGGGAATGCTTCGCTAAAGGATTTAGTCGAAGACTCGTAATTTATACCCTTATCATACAATTTTATCCTGTCATTTGCCTCGGCATCATTAAAAGTCGCCATTTTCTTGTCGCCGATAACCGTAATTGTTCTGTTTTTGCTGGGGTCTAACCATGATAGGTGGATATGAGCAATGGTATTGTCCGCAAAATATAAATTGAGAAACACTACATCCGGAATACCAGGTTGTAAGTATGTCCCGGCAAAAGCTACGACTTTATTTGGCGTTTTATTCAATAGATATAATACTATGGAAATATCATGCGGCCCTAAACTCCATAACACATCTTCTGTTTGTCTAACTTTCCCAAGATTCAATCTTTGAGTGTATATATAATATATTTTTCCAAGCTCATTTGTGTCTACGTATTCTTTTAATTTCCTGACTTCAGGCTGGTAAAGAAGGATATGCCCTACCATAATAATACAATTTTTTTTCTTTGCTAATTCAACAAGTTCTTCTGCATCAGTTGTTTTTAACGTAAAAGGTTTTTCTACAAACACATCTTTGCCGGCATTAAGAGCTTTCTTTGCCAGTTCATAATGTGAAGCTACGTGTGTGGCAATGACTACCCCATCAGCTATAGCAATCGCTTCATCTGAATCTTTTGTTGTTACGACTCCTGAAAACTTATTTTTAATCATAGATAATCTTTTTTCATCTTTGTCGCAAACTGCGGCTAAACAACCGAGTTCATAAAAGTTTCGTATAATATTGGGTCCCCAATATCCTGCACCGATAACAGAAATTTTAGGCATCTTTTCCTCCCCTTATTTTTTCGTTAAAACTTTTTATTGTTTCTTGTAATCCGTTTGCTAAACTAGTTTTTGGTTCCCACCCAAGTAGTCTCTTTGCTTTGGCGTAATTTAGAAAACTTATTTCAATTTCTCCAGTTCTTTTAGGCATATAAACGGGAGATGTGGAATAATTACTGAATTTACCCATTAATTCAAATAATTCGTTTACTGATGTGGGAATGCCGGTTCCGATGTTTAAAGTCTCGTTTGCTTTCAATTTAACGGCCAATATATTTGCTTCTATAACATCTTTTACGTAGACATAGTCTCTCTTGAGCTTGCCTGATCCAAAAAGTGTGCAAGTTTTATTTTTAATCATATTCTGGGTAAAAATGGCGACTACTCCTGCTTCACCTTTTGGATCCTGGCGGGGACCATAAACATTAGCATATCTTAATATACAGTATTTCAAATCGAATTCATTGCCGAAGAATTTTATATATTGCTCACCTGTAAATTTCGATATTCCATAAGGAGAAGCGGGAGAGGGATAAACTTCTTCAGTTGCAGCAATAGCTGTATTCCCGTACAATGCACCGCCTGTTGTAGAAAAAACAATCTTTTTTACTTTATGTTTTATGCAGAGTTTTAATAAGTTTATTGTCCCAATTATATTTGCTTTTGCATCTAAATCAGGGTTGTTGGTAGAATTTACTACACTTGCTTGAGCTGCAAGATGGAATATAACTTCCGGGGATAGTTTTCTAAATACCTTTTCTATTTTGGTGCTTTCTATTTTTAATTTATAGAATTCTGCGGATTTGTTTATGTTTTTTGCTTTCCCGGAAGATAAGTCGTCAATTATTGCTACTTTATCCCCTTGTTGTATAAGCCTGTCAACTAAATGCGAACCAATAAATCCTGCCCCACCGGTAACTATGCAATTCATTTTAGTTAATACGCATTATCTCCTTTCATACTTGCGACAAACGTTTTTAATAGAATTTTTATGTCAAAATTAAAAGACCAATTTTCTATATAATATAAGTCGTATTTCACTCGTTCTTTTATAGATGTATTTCCTCTTAATCCATTTATTTGCGCCCAACCTGTAAGACCTGGTCTTAGTTTGTGACGTTCAAAATACCTGTTTATTTCCTCGCTAAATTTTTCTACAAACTCCGGGCGTTCGGGCCTTGGTCCTACAAGGCTCATATTACCTATAAACACATTTATAAATTGAGGCAACTCATCCAGACTCCATCTGCGGATATTCCGCCCTACTTTGGTTACTCGTGAATCCGTAGTTCCTGTCGCAAATATCGGACCGGTATTCTTTTCAGCATTTTGAACCATACTCCTGAATTTTATTATATCAAACAATTGTCCATCTTTCCCTACCCTTTTTTGTCTGTAAAATACGGGCCCCGGAGAGGATAGTTTTATTAATATGGCTATTATAAGACCTGGAGGCAAAAAAGCAAGGATAAAAAGACTGGATGCGATTATATCAAATACTCTTTTTAATAATATATCCCAGTAGTTTAACGGGAACTCTCTTATTCCAAGTAAAGCAAATCCATTCAAATCGTAATATCTGATTCGAGATGTCAATAATTCATACGGGTCAGGAACAAACCTTAATTCTACGGGGATGCCGCTACATCTCAGGATTATTTTTGCCGTTTCTTTATAATGAGATAATGGGAAAGTAATGAGTAACATATCTATTTTATTTTCCTGGATTATTGTTTGAACGTCAATGATGTTTCCAAGCATAGGTAATCCGGGGATCTCATCTTCCCCCTTTTTTATAATTTGTCCTACGAGTTTATATCTTATTACGGGATTCTTTTTGAATTTCTCTATAACCTCCATAGCTCTTTCCCCGCTTCCAACTATACATGTTTTCTTTATTCCTATTCCTTTACGAGCCAGGTGTATTTTAAGGCTGCGAATAAAAATCTTTCCGGTTATAATTAAGATTCCGCTAAATAAACACGCAAATAATATCGCTATACGGGAAAAAGTAAATCCTCTATAAAAGAAAATAGGCGCTAGTACAATCAAGGTGCCAAGAATTATGTCTTTTAATACTTCATAAATTTCATCAAAAATTGATGTAACTTGTTTTGTATTATAAATACCGGAGAGATAAAAGATAATTATCCACACACTGAGGGTAAATAAAGCGATTAAGAAGTATGGAGTAATTGATGGGATTCCTTTTTCAATAGGAAACAATGTAGAGTAAAATCTTAACCAATAAGATAAACAAAAGCTTATAAAAATGAATATTCCATCTGCAACAACCGGCAACAAAAAAAATATTATTTCGCTTTTTCTATACATTCCGTTCTAATTTATCCCATGCCGGATTTTTACCTCCCGAGTATCTTACAAATCCTATAAGCTGAGCCCAGCTTGTCAGGCAAAAGTAATAAGGAATATAAAAAACATTAGGCATAGTTTTTTTGTCTTGTCCTTTATACTCTAATATAAATCCTATGAATGTCAACCCATAAAATATTATTTGGAATATTAAGAGTGTGCGATAAAAAATTTCGGTAATAAAAATATTTGATATAAATAATGTAATCATAAATATTCCACTTATCCATCTTAGTATTTTATGTGAAAATAACTGAAATATAATTTTTTTTATCGGATAAACTTTTATTGATGTTAGGGCACCTCTTAATATACGAATTTTTCGTCTAAATTCTTCAAAACTTCCTTTTGATACCCCTTCATAAGAAATTGCTTCCGATTCAAAAACAACACGATAATTCTTGTTTATTACTCCAAGAGAAACTGCAAAATCGTCCATAATTATACGATCTGATGCCGGGAAAGGGTATATTTCTTTCTTTATAGCGTATATAGAGCCATCCACAAAAGTAGATCCCAATATGCTCTCTTTTTGTTTTATAAAATTTTCAAATTTCCAGTAAAGTCCTTCATTTATGCCAATGTTATCAGTGTTTGTCATTTGGTCTTTTGTTATTATACTTTTTGTTCCCCCTACGCAACCTATATTAGGATTTTTAAAATTACGAATAAGTTTTCTTATAGCATCAGACTTAAAAAAAGAATTTGCATCCGTAAGTATTATAAAATTGTTTTTTGCATAAGGTATAACGGAATTCAAAACTCCCATTTTCCCCTGTCTTTTAGAAAAACTTTTTAATATTATGTTGCGATTAGGGTAGGCTTTATTATCAAAATTGGCAACTATATCTTTTGTATGGTCTGATGAACAGTCGTCGGCAACTATTATTTCAATAGGTGCGGGATAATCAAGAGATAAAGTGTTTTTTAGCTTATCAGTAATTACTTTTTCTTCGTTATATGTCGGGATAATAAATGATACCGGTGGTGAAAAATTATCATCTGCTTTGTCCCATAATTTAGGGAACAATTTTGAAATTATTGCAAGTAGAAAAGGATATATAAAATATACATAAGATAAGGAAAAAACAGAAATCCAAAAAATTATTTTCATTTTATTAGATGGCGAATAAAAGTTTTAAGTGATTTAAATATTCTTTTCCCTTCAGTCGGATTCTTAATGCTTTGCAATAATTTAGTAGTAATGTAAGAACTTCTTAAATAGAAATTCTTACGGGCATAATTGCAGAATTTCACCATATCTTGATGAGAGAGATTTGGGAGATCAACAACACAGTTATGTAAGCCTTCGTCAGTCAGCCATTCCGAGTAATTTGACACTCTAAGATATCCGGAGCTTTTTACCCATTCATAAGCTTCTGTGCCGGGATATACCATTATGGGGAAAAACTGGGCGGTATCGGGGTTTAACTTTTTAGCGAAATTAAGCGTATTTTGGATTGTTAGTCTTGAATCTCCGGGATTACCTATCATAAAACATCCGTGAACGAGTATTTTGGCTTTACGTGCAGACTGCATAAAATCAAACATTTTTTCAAGTTTTACGCCTTTTTTCATATTTTTTAAGATTTGTTCATTCCCTGATTCAAAACCTACACACATAAGTCTGCAACCTGCAAGTTTCATAAGTTTTAACGTAGCATAATCTACATCAGCCCGAGAATTGCAAGACCATACAATTTTAAGATTACGGGATAATATTTCTTTGCAAAATTCTCTGCAACGAACGCGATTTACGGTAAGCGTATCGTCTTCAAACATTACCTCTTTTAAGTTTTTGAACTCTTTTACTATATACTCAAGTTCGTCCACTATGTTTTTTATACTCCTGTATCGTAATATTCTACCACTAAATGTCTGTGGATAAACGCAATATACACATCTATGAGGACAACCCCGTCCACCAATTATTGTTACTATTGGGTATTGAGAATGAGCATAAAAATATTGAGTATAGTCAAGATGTTTTTTATATACGGAAGAAACGAAAGGTAAGTTATCTAAATCTTCAATAAATGGTCTATGTGGGGTATGTGTAATATTGCCATTTTTTTGAAAACTTATTCCCGCTATCTCGTTAAAGGCTTCGTAAAGCTTTTTATGTGTATTATTTTGAATGGCGTCTGCGATATCTTTTAGTGTGTAATCATATTCTCCGTGACATATAATGTCTATTTTAGTGCTTAATTTGAGTGTCTCTTCGGCAGTAGCGGATACGTGAGGACCTACTAAAACTATGCTAGAATCAGGAAAGGCTTCTTTTAATGTTTCTCCTATTTTTACATCGTTGTAGATACTTGGCGTGCTTGTATCAAGGACTATTAGAGAAGGCTTAAAGGATTGGGCTATTTTTAGTACGTCATTTATTCCTAAAAGGTTTGCAGGCGCATCTATTAATTTAACATTATAACCGTTTTGTTCCAATATGCCGGTTGCGTAGGCAATCCACATAGGGTAATAAAAAGTCCCGGACTTAGTAATAGCAGGTGACCGTTGTTCCCTTGAAAACTTCCCCTTAAAAGGAGGGTTTAATATTAAGATATTCATAATTTTAACAGTTGATAACTGTATCTAAAACCAGGTTTATATTTTTTAAAAATGTCCGGATATCAAATTTTTCTATAGCAATTTTTTTACATTTTTTTTTCATATCACTATGTAACGGATAGTTATTAATAATTTGTAATATTTTTTCAGCTAAATCTTGTGAGTCATTTGACTTACAAATAAATCCTGTCTTCCCTTCTTCTATTAATTCGGGTATGCCTCCTAAGTTTGTGCCTATTACCGGCACTTCTGCACTATAAGCTTCAAGAATTGCCATCGGGCACCCTTCAAATAAAGTAGTAGAAGGAACGAGTAATATATCCAGGACATTAAAAACGTCGCTAACGTCTTCTTGATAAGGCAGGAATTCTACTCTCTCTATTTTTTCTTTCTTTATCATTTCTATCAATCTTTTTTTATATTCTTCTTCTTCAGGAGGAGTTTCTCCTGCTATTAAAAGTTTAATTTTAAGAGGAGTTGTATTTAAATGCTTCATTGCGCCTATACCAATATGTATTCCCTTATGAGGGATAATTCGAGCAAGTATCCCCAATATTTTTTCGTCTTCTTTTATTCCAAATCTTTTTTTTATGTTAAGTTTATTATCTTTATTGGAAGAGAATAGAGATGTATCTACTCCATTGTATACTACTGTTATTTTATTGCTAATAGATGGAAATTGTTTTTTAGTAGCTTCTGAGACAGCTATAAATTTCTTAAAGATAGATCTCTTTCCTATAATTTCAATTATTTTTATTGCCTTTTTGTCTTCAAGTATATGATGAATGTGTCCTATTAGCGGAGTTCTTGTAATTTTTCCTATTAAGAAAGCAAATGGTAACGATTTTACTCCATTAACGTATAAAAGAGAAGGTTTTTCAGTCCTTATTTTTTTAGTTCCTATAGCTAAGACATAAAAGGTATAAAAAAGATATTTACACAAGTCTTTTATGTTTTTATTGCCTTTTGTGTATGCGCCTGTTGGAAGTAGGATTATAGGAATTCCTCTCTTTGTAATTTCCTTTTCCAAAGGTCCCTTTGTAGGTACGATTACTTTAATTTGATACTTATCTCTTAAACTATCAATCAGAATTAAAAGAACCTTCTCGCTTCCTCCGATTAATGAGAATGCATTCCAGAAAATAATTTTAGGTTTTCTGTTATTCATTTTATTTTTATGAGCCGAACCCTGTTAAAATGTTCTAAATCCATATGGCAAAAACTATTGATTATCCCCATCATAGATTTCAACTTTATTGATGGAGTTCCCATTAATATTGCTTTAAATAAATTTTTTCTTGCTTGATTCCATTCTTTATTGATAAGGTTTATTCTTCCTTTGACCCAATATTTTCTAGATTCAATGGATTTATCTTTTATTCCCATAGATTTTTTAAAATCGGAGGGAAGTTTTGTACAAAACTCAAGGGCTATCTGAGTATGACTATCCCATTGTTCTTTATAGAGTTTTATAGTTGATTGGCAGGGATGGTATCGCCAATAACCCAATACTTCGTTAACAAAACTAAATTTCCCCTTTAAAGCTATTTCTAACCAGGTTGGGTAATCCGTATAAGGTACATAAGGGGGTTGTTTAAAGCCTCCAATTTCCAATAAAAATTTTTTTCTTACCAAGATTGTAGCAGTAGGAATCAAAAAATTTTCAAACAACAATTTATTAAGTGCTATTCCTACCGGGTCATTTAAGTAAGTCTTTTTATAACGGTAAAAATCTTTCGGCATTATATTGCTTATAATTTTACCCTCTTCATTAACTATTTCACCTTTTCCCCAGCATATGGCAACATTGTTATCGTAACAATAAGGCAATTGTATTTCTAATTTATTCTTGGGCCAAAAATCATCTCCTTCTAATATAGCAATAAACTCTCCTTTAGAATTATTAATTGCTTTATTGTAAGTTTTAGCCAAACCCCATATCCCCAAATGTTGTTGTTTAATATATTGAATTCGAGAATTTTTATATGATTTGATAATTTCTTCTGTTTTATCATTTGAACCATCATCTACGATAATTTGCTCCCAATTAGTATACGTTTGATATAGAACGCTTTCAATACAAGTTTTTATATATTTTTCGTGGTTATAAGAAGGCGTTATAATGGATACAAAAGGATTGTTTTTCATTGTAACTTTTTACTCTCTAAATATTCAGCGATAGTTTGTAACATTGTATCTATTCTTGATTCCCATGAATTAAGTTCCGCATATTTTTGTCGTTTAATTACTAAATCCTCTTTTTTTTCTTTTAAAGCTTTTTCAACACAATTAACAAAATCAGTATCGTTTTTAGCTATATAAATAAGGTTGTCTAATTTCCTAAGTTCTTCAATAGCACTAGCTATAACAGGTTTCCCGAGTGCAAGATATTCGTAAACTTTTAAGGGGTCAACAGCATGCCCTATATCGTTTATTTTAAAGGGTGCTATACATATATCAAATGAGTTTATATAAACAGGGATTTCGTTATAAGGTTTAGGTCCTAAAAAATAGATATTATTTAATTTTCTTACTTTTTGAGAAACTGGACCCACAAAAACGAAAGAACAATTATGTAGTTTTGTGGCTACATCGTAAATAAGTTCCATATCTATCCACCACCATATTAATCCAACAAATCCTATAATTGGCTTTGGTATTTTCTTTAATTCTTCAGGTATTTCCGAATTTTTTGCTCTTTGTATAAACCATTTATTGTCTACGGCATTGGGAAGGTAAACAAGATTTTTTGCTTTTTGAGGGTTTATAGAAATAATATCTTTTTTTATTTTTAAAGCACTAACAAAAATAATATTTGCTCGTTTAATCAAATCTATATGCCATTTATTATAAAGTTTAACTTTAGAAACACCTGAAAAAACACGAACGTCATCTATACAATCATAGCAAATAATTCCTTTTAGGCATTCAATTACAGAGTACCAGTATGGATTAGTAATTATAAAAATTGTATCTGTATTTTGATTTGTTATTTTATCCCCAAGACAACGAAGTAGTTTTCTTCTCATAATAGACGTATTTATTTTATGCGCTAAGTTAAGTCTACCAAATGGTAGAATAAGAGGAAATGATATAATATAAAGTTTTTGTTTGCGTGTGACGTTAGTAAAAAAGCGACTCAGAAGATTGCCAATATTAGTAACTGCTTTATCTTTAAAATACCCTACAATAGAAATAGGTGGTTCTACAAATGTGACAGGAATGTTCTTTTTAAGCAATTCTTCTACTATAGCCTTTGTCCGGCCTGAATGAATACTATTATAAGTAACGGATGATAGAATAATTATGTTCATATTGTATCTATTAAGACTTGAAAAGTATTTTATTGTAAGCGGCAAGCGTTTGAATAGCTGCCTGTTGCCATGTATATTCCCTCTTTATTAAATCTATAAGTTCGTGAGATGGGGTTGAATTCCATCCTTTAATTAATGCATCTCTGATTGACTCTATACTATCCGGGATACAGTAGAATACCGTGTCTTTAAAATACTCTTCTGTTGAACCGTATTTGGTGCTTACTATTACACATCCTGCGAGTGCAGCTTCAAGAGATGCCAATCCTGGGGTCTCTAACCAACTTGGTAATATGTGGACTTTTGCTGCTTTGTAGGCATTAGCAAGTTCTTTGCTATTAAGGGGGCCTATAAAAGTTACATTTGAGTCTGCCGATTTTTTACACAGAGTAAAATACGGTTCTTCTCCACGCCCAACAAGCACTAATGGTATATTGGTATTTTTTACAGCTTGTATAAGTTTGAGTTGATTTTTCCGTTGTTCTATACGTGCAACACACAAAGCAAACTCTTTGTCTATTTTATATTTAGACTTGAATGAATCTGGGTTTCCTGTTTGAAAATCAGAATTTACTCCATTTACAATTTTCATAAAATCTTTTTTTATGTTAAAATTCTTAAAAAGCAGTTCTATTTCTGTATAAGAATTTGGCAAAAGTATATCCGCATTTAACAATGCCATTTTTTTTAATGTTTTTATTCCTAATTTACTCGCGAGTCTAAAAAATTCCGGACATTTATATCTTTTGTCATTTTTGATTTTTGCATAAACACTTAACATATAAGGTAGGAACACTATATAATGCGCATTATTTTTTGCCCATTTTGTTAATTCCGAATATTTTTTTGGTTGTACGCTGGACATCATCTGTTTTTGTTTTTGTTCGTTTAATTCCCAATATATAACGGAGAAAGCAACAGGTTTATTATATTTTTTAGCATTTAATATTTGAAAATAAGAATATTCTATAGTCTCAAGATTAAAAACATGAATTATATCGTATTTACTAATATCGGGCATAAAGCTTGTGGATATATCTACATAGACGCCTAATTTTTTCAATTCTTTTGCAGTGTTCAGCATCTGAATTGTATCACCCCCTATCTTTGTAAAAGCATCATGCCTTATTTGCATTAACACTTTCATTCCTTGTTGTATTTTTGTCATTAAACGTGTATTAACATATTATATTGTTTTTTCATCTTTCTTAAATATGCATGCCAAAAGGTATGCTCCGAATAGTCGAACCCATAGACTTTTTGGAATCCATCCAAGTAGGTATCGAACAACTCTACTGGTACCTTTCATGATATATTGACTGAGAAAATTTATTTGTTCTTTGGCACAAATTGGATATTCATTAACCAGAGTTAACCCTGCTGATACTCCTTTTTTGTGTAACGATGTTACAGGTACTTCTATCCCGAACTCCCACTTGCCGGTTTTTTCAGCCCACCATTTCCCGATTCGGTAAAAAACTCCCTTGGAAAAGGGGACATAAACAATTATATATCCTCCCGGCTTTGTAACCATAGCCATCTCCTTGAGAGCTAAAATTTGGTCGTATCCTTGAAAATGCTCCAAAACTCCTGCATTCCAAGTCACGTCAAAAACTCCATCAGCAAATGGCATTTGAAATAAATCTCCACGAATAAGTAATTTTTCTGCTCCATACTTTAAAAGCGATTTTTTTGAAATTATCAATGCCTCTAATGAGATATCCAAGAGGGTTGTTTTTGTGTGTCTATCCTTTGCCAAAAGAGCGGATATAATACCAGTTCCACACCCTGCTTCTAACACCATTTTATGACCAGCGCAGGATTCTATCCATTTTGTCAAATCCTTTTTTAATTCGAGAACTATCGGACTATCTTCCGGTATAGTGTCCGGATACTGCTTCCAAATTTTATCCCATGTATCCTTTATTTGTGGTTTTTTTATGTTTTTTCCTATTTTTGTAGTTTCCAGATTGTGCATAGAAGCAAATCCTGTATATCCAAAAGTATTTTTATCTTTCATGTTTTTTACCTCTTAAAAAATAATGATATGCAAATCCAAAACTCCAAAGTCCATGAACGAAATAAGATATTACATATGCACCTGCCAATCCTTTTGCCCCATAATTTAAAAGTAACCATGTAGAAGATATAAGAGCTATTGCCCATCCTAAATTCATCAAGAATCCAATCCACATTTTTCCTGAAGCAGCTATTAAGTCACCCGTAGAAGTTTCTATTCCGAGCAAAAAAGCAACCACTAATAAAAAAATTAAGACAGCCCGACCTTCTATGAAACCATCTCCATATGCTTTCATTATCTGGGAGCTAAAAATAGCTATAGCAAAAATACCAATTAACAAAGCTACTGCATTTAGATAGGTAGTAGTTAAAAATACTTTTTTTGTAGCATAACTTTCATTTTTTCCAAGAGTATCGGACATTATTGAAATATTTACTCCACTCATAAGGCTGGGTAAAAAAAGTAAAGCATTTCGCCATTGATTTGCCGCATTAAATATTCCCATTTCTGCATATCCATTAGGCTGATTTACAAGCATTGCGTTACATATCCAAATAACGGGTCCACTCATGATACTTGATAGAAAAGCTGGAACAGTGAATTTCCATAATATAGGCAACTCATAATGATAGCCACTGAAATTTATGACAACACCTTTTTTTTTACATTCATTCTTCAAAAACGCATGATTTATGAGAAAATTGACGAATAGAGAGATAACAAGTCCAGTTATTACGCCTATCAATCCCCAATGCCAGACACCAATTATCGTTAATGGAACGGAAATTATCCCCCCAAGAAAATTTGTCCAGGCAATGGTCTTAAAAGCTCCAAATCCAGCTATTGCCCCAGTCTGGACACCATTCAAAGCACCGAAGAAAAGAAGACCAGCACTAATGCGTAAAAGGCTTGTTAAATGAGGAGCGGCAATCATATGGATTGCAAGGTAGGGCGCAATAATTATTAAAATAATAGCAGTTATGCCGCTAGTTGCAAAAGATACAATATAAGACAGTCCAATAATTCTTCCCGTTTTCTGTGGGTCTTTTTCCATGAATTCTGCTACATATTTTATTGCGGTCATTCCAAGCCCAAGTCCAGCGAAAGCACCAAACATCCCAAAAGTGCTTTGAATCATTCCAAGTTCACCAAATCCAATCTTTCCAAGAAAACGGGCAATGATAATTGAGGAAAAAAGAGTAAGTACACGAGCAATTACAGCTCCAGCAAGGCACCAGAAGGCACCTTTGGCAAAGCGAGTACGTAGAGAACCGGTAGGAAGATAGAATTGGTGAAGTTTTTTTAAAGTATTAATCATCTTAATCTTTTTTTACTATCTTAATCAGATCGTTGCGGTTTGTCATTGAACTTGTGGTTATATGTTGCTGGTTTGTACCCTTTTTTCTATTCTTTGTGCTTGTAACTCTATTATCCCCATCAATGCAGCCCATGCGAAATTGAACCTATATCCTACGAGAATTGCTGATAATACCCCAGTGAATAATAATCCAATAATTCCAGTTAAAATTCCTAAAGAACTCCATTTCTCAAAACCATATTTAGAGTTTTTGAAAACAAACCAGCATCTTTTTACAAATACAACATATAACCCCAAGAATGCGAGTAATCCAATTATTCCCATTTTCCATAGAACATTAAGGTAAGATACATCAAGCCATGCTACAACAGTTCTTGATTTAGGAATTCGAGTAACAAAGGGGGTGTTTTTACCGGATGAAGAATAAATCACGGCAGCACCTGCGGTTATAAGTTTGTAAAATACAGTGTCGCCTAAACCTGTTCCGATAATTGGGTTTTTTTTAATTCTTGGAAAGACATAAGAAGCAAGTTCCAGTCTGCCTAAAAAAGAAGGATCTATTGCTAAATGTTTTAGAGTAGCAGATCTTTCTTTTACCATATGAGGGAGAGAAATTTTGCCGGTTAACATATCCTTTACAGGCAATACCGTAAAACATAATATAACGCCAATAACCGTACACCCATATAAGAATTTTTTAGTGGAAAGTCCTTCCCGCAATAAATGTAAAAAATACAGAAGTAATACAGACCCCGGGATAATAACCCATAACATTCTTGTTAATGTTATGATTACTGCGAATCCCATAGGAATTAACAGTAGGGATAGAAATAACTTTGTAAGCTTATTTTTTTCATAAAGTAGCCAACTAACGATAAGTGGAATCCCTATATTTAGAAAATGTTGCTGGTCTGAAACGCAGCGTTGTTTTCCACCAGAACCAATATACATCCAGACATACTCGAGTGTTATTATAAAGGTTATTCCAATAATTGCATAAATAAATCTTTTAATCCACTTCTCTGATAAATCGCTTCTTATTACGAAGAAGAATAATGAATAAAATAAATACATAAACAAATCATTCCCTACAGAAATAAAAGATTGTCCGCGATATAGTCCTACAAATGCACTAGATACACAGATAGTAAGAAATACGGTAAGCCATAAACCAATTTTCCCAATTTTTGCGGTAGATTTATAACCTAATAAATTGTTTAGTGTAAATATTCCTATTACAAATAGGAATGGTATCTCTTCTATTCTAAATAACATTTTACGTGATGTTTGTAGCAAAATGCTGGAAATAATGATTGTCAAAAACATAGCTTTCGGTAATTGCTCATTTCCTCCGAATATATAAATTAGATAAGCGAATAATAGAATGAAAGCAAAGCCATATAGAGGAGATGAAAACATACAAAGTTGTAAAAGAAATAATTCTATAATTAAAAAAATTATCCAGGATATAATTAGGTAGTTATTAGTTGAAAAATTATATTTAATTGTTTTTTGCATGGAGGTTTACCTGCCTACTGGCAGGCAGGTAAAACTTCTTGAGGAACACATTCTCTTTTAAGAAGAGATCGTTCTCTATATATAGTCCAACTTATGTACTTTTGCCGTTTCACTAACAACCAAGTTTTATTATATTATCCCCTTTCAAACCTTTTGTAGCATTTCTTGTATCTACTATAAGTTTTGCATTGTTTACAAGACACTTATAGTCATAGTTACTATGATCGGTAACTATAAGGATACAATCTACTTTTTTTATTAACTGGATAGTGAGTGGAACAGAAGCATATTTGATATTGTTTACAGTAATATTCTTTATATAAGGGTCATTGTATAGCAACTTATTTACTTTTTGGGATAGTATTTCAATTACTTTCATTGCCGGTGAATCTCTTGTGTCATCAATATCTTTTTTAAATGCAACACCAAGAACAAGAACTGTTGCCTTCGAAGGGCACATTTTCTTTTCGCTTATAGATTCTATTGCCTTATTTACAACGAAATAAGGCATATCTTCGTTTATTTTGGCGGACAATTCTATAAATGATGTATGAAAATCATATTCTTTTGCTTTCCATGAAAGATAATACGGATCAATGGGAATACAATGTCCGCCTACTCCGGGACCGGGGTAAAAAGGCATAAACCCATAAGGTTTTGTAGATGCCGCATCTATTACTTCCCATATATCTATTTTCATTCGTTCACACAGTTGAGCAAGTTCATTTACAAGAGCGATATTTACATTTCTAAAAGTGTTTTCTAATAGTTTTGTCATTTCTGCAACGCGTGCGGAAGAAACGGCTACAACCTTACTCAATATGCTTTTATAAAATAGGTATGCAAGTTTTGTGCATTCGGGAGTAATTCCACCTACAACTGTGGGAGTATTTCCAACTGTAAATTGTGTATTGCCCGGGTCTATTCTTTCGGGAGAAAAAGCTAAGAAGAAATCTTTTCCAAGTTTAAGTCCGGATTTTTCAAGTATAGGTAAAACTACTTTTTCTGTAGTTTCAGGGAAAGTCGTACTTTTAAGTATTACTAATTGTCCTTTTCTTAAACGAGGCATAATTTCATTTGAAGTTGCAAGAATATAAGAAATATCAGGATCTTTGTTTAAATTAACGGGAGTTGGAACGCAGGTTTGTATTATATCACATTCAGTTAATCTATTATAATCAAGGGTAGCGCTTAATTTTTTTGATTTTACGACTTTTTGAAGTTCCGATTCAGGAGCATCTTTTATATAACTCTTACCTTGATTTACGAGATTTACTCGTTTTGATTGAATATCAAAGCCTAAGGTCTTAAATCCTTTTTGTGATGAAGATAAAGCAAGGGGTAATCCTACATAACCAAGCCCAATAATCCCTATTTTTGCTTCTTTAGAACGTATTTTTTTTTCTAAATCCATTTTAACTCCTTCTTTTTTGAATGTTTTTATTAAATACTTTTTTCCATTCGGTTTGTTCTGTTGCCGAAAGATTATTTATCCAATTTAAACAAAATGCAAAGAAAATAGCAGTGAAAAGGCTTAACATGAAAGCAATAATTATTATAACCGAGCGTTTTGGGTAACTCTTCCTTTCCGGTATTGTGGGGCGTTCAAGAATATTAATTGTCGGACTGTCCTTTATTTCTTGAGATTTTGCTAGTTCATATTGTTCTGTGAGTAAACCTAATACTTTTTCCTGTATTTTAATGTCTCTTGTTAATCTTAATAATTCTAATGATACTGTCGGTAAATTGTTAAGTGGAATAGAAAATCCTATACCAAAATGTGAATCATCTTTTTCGTATTCCATTTTATGTAATTTAACATTTAATTCTTTTAATTCCGAATTTATTCTAACAACTTCAGGATTTTCTTCTGTAGCATAATCACGAAGCATAGCTAGCGTTATTTCATCTGAAATAATCTTTGCTTTGATATCGGCAATTGCGATAAGTAGTGGTTGAAGTTCATCCTGCAGAGAGATTGTCTTATTTATTCCCTGAAATTCACACAAAGAATCCTCTGTTAATTTTAATTTATTTTTAACTTCTTCCAATCTTTTTTCAATAAAAATGCGGTTTCTTTTTCCAATACTCATTAATAAGTTTTTATTGATTAGATCAAGATTTTTTATATATGAATCAGTCATTAATTTTGCTAATTCCGGAGTATTTCCTGTAACAGATAATAGAATTATTCCTTCCGGAGTTACACTTACTATGGTAGATTTGCTAAGGATAGAGTATGTTCCTTTCATTGTTCTTGTTTTATAAACTTTCATTAATTGGCCATCTTTAATTACCCCATCCATTACAGGCTTAGATTTTAATATGGCGGCAAATAAATCTGAAGGTGTGTTTCCTGTTAAGCCGGATATACTACCAAGTCCTAACATACTTGTTCCAATATTTCCTAACATTTCTGTCCCGGATAATGGGGGTAACAAAGATGCTGAAGAAGTATATTTTTCCGGCATGATAAAAGATATAATTAATGCAAAAGCAGTAACAATAAATGTATTCCAAAAGATAAACTTACTATACTCTACCAGCACTCTTATATAATCTAACAGACCTATCTTTTTATCCATTTTATTACTGTTATTGTTTAAAGGATAGCCATACTAATACGGTTGTGTAAGCTATTGTAGTAAATGCAGATACTATACTAACGTAATCTTGCCACCATTTTAATGTTAAAAGACTGACTACAATAATATCATTTCTTTCTATTTTTGTATTGTTATTAAGAGGGATTTTAATATTGTTTTTAACTATATAACTTTTTTTGATATCTGCTCTTTCATTAAATCCACCTGCCAGTCCGATATATTCCATAGCGGGTTTATCGGGAAAAAATGGGTATGCTCCTGGAATTGCTACTGCGCCGTTTACATATACAACATCGTGAAAATTTACTATTGTCAGTGTTACATTAATGTTTTTAAAATATTTCTTAAATTCTTCCTGAGTTTGGGTCATTGCTTCTTGTAGTGTTAAATTAAACACCTTCAGAGTTCCTAATACCGTCCCTCCTGCAGGAACAATTGGCGTTTCTGTTTTTTCAGGAGTCTGAACCGGTCTTCCTCCGGATTGGATGAAGATAGTTCCTTGAGGAGAAATAATTTGTGTGTAAGTGAAGTTTATATGACCGGATATAGTTACTGCTATTTCATCACCTATTTGTAATTTATAATCGCTAGGAATGGGTGGTAATACTAATAAAGCAAATAATATTCCTATCATTTTACTCCTTTAACTTTCGAATTTTGTTTATTTTTTCGTAATTGTCCATACCATAGCGTTTCAAATTCTTTATATTCAGGTTTAGTTCTAATTTTTTGCCACCAGTCTTTATTTTTGACATACCAATTTATTGTTTGCTCCAACCCTTTATCAAATGGCATTTTGGGTTCCCAATTTAGTAAAGACTTTGCTTTTTTACGATTTGCAAAAAGTCTTGTTACATGTCCTGGTCTATCACCAATGAATTCTAAAAGCTTGTCAGGTTTTTTTAGAGTATTGAGAATGATTTTCGCAATATCAATTACGTTTACTTCCATTTGGGAACCGACATTTATCACTTCGCCATCTATATTTTTCTTTTCCAAGGAATTCCATATTCCTCTTACAGTATCTGTAACATAAGTCCAATCGCGAGTGTTTTTGCCGTCCCCATATATTAAAAGATTCTTATTTTCAAGAGCGTTTGTTATGAAAAATGGAATTAACTTTTCAGGATATTGATTTGGTCCATAAACATTGAAAGGTCTTATTATTGTAACCGGCAATTTGTAAGTTGCCCAATAAGAATATGCAAGTCTATCTGAACCTGCTTTAGCTCCTGCATAAGGCGATTGTGGAGCAATTGGATGGCTTTCATCCATAGGAACTTTTTGTGCACTGCCATATACCTCTGAAGTTGATATATGTATAAATTTTTCCACAGGATGTTTTTTTATTGCCTCAAGCAATACTTGAGTGCCTTTAAAATCTGTATCCATAAATGGGTCAGATAATGTAATTGAACGGTCTATATGAGTCCATGCTGCAAAGTGTACTACTTTATCTTGTTTTTTGATGAGGTTAAATACAAGTTTTTCATCAAGTATATTCCCATGACAGAACGAAAAATTTTTGTTTCTTAATATTTCCGGTGTAAAATTATCTATATTGCCACAATAAGTAAGGGCATCAAGAACGGTAATTTTTACATCGGGATGTTTTTCTGAAACGAATTTTACAAAATTGCTTCCTATGAAGCCGGCGCCACCTGTTATTAAAAGTTTCATTTTATTTATCCATCCTTACGGTTCCAATCATAAGGTATTTCTTTGCTATGAGGAGGAACCCTAAACTCATCAGGATTGTCGTAATTATAAGGCTCAGTTGGTATATTTATTACAATTGCTTCTGTTTCTGAAATACACTTAAATCCGTGATATACATAAGGAGGTATGTGTAACAAGATAGGATTATATTCACCTATGAAGAACTCGTTTATTTCGCCAAATGTTTTAGATTCTTTTCGTCCATCATATAATACAAACTTCATCATTCCCTTTATACAAGTCATATTGTCGTATTGTATTTTGTGAAAATGCCATCCTTTTACAACGCCCGGGTATGCTGTAGTCATATATGTTTGCCCAAATTTCTGAAAGAAATTATCATCGGCTCTTAGTATCTCACTAAGACGTCCCCTTTCATCAGGGATGACTTTTAGCTTTTTTGTTTTAACGCCTTCTATCATAAAAAAAATAGAGGTTCCGTTTTTATCTAAACGAACCTCTTGTAGTTAACATTTTAACTGATATTTTTTACTCACAAACCTTAAAAAACCATCTTGCCCTATACAGTTCAGAGCCAATACCTCCTTTTATACGCGTAACATTTATCAAAGAATAATTTATAAATGTAATTTTTTTTTATTATTTTGTCAACAAAAATTATAAGATATTAAACAAAACGGTTAACCATAGAAAAAATGTTATGAATGATATATTACGATATCAAAATGTGTTAATTAATAATATTTCTTTCTTGTCTATTTTGTAAAGAACTTAGAAAGTACAATAGTCTTTGTTTTAAAATCTATTATATTTACGCCTAACATTCCCTTTTCAAAATTAAGCATTGCGAAACTTGGAGCAGCGCCTCTTTTATCTTCAGGTTTTAAATGTCCGGGGTTAACATAAATTATACCTTTTACTCTTCCAATGTATGGAATATGAGTGTGTCCGTATAAAACAACATTTACATCTCCTGATTTTGTTGCTTCTTTAGGATTAATATCTCCTGACAAATCTTCTTTATTAGACTCCTTTGTATGAGTAATAAGGACGTTCCAATCACTAAATTCTAATATGAGACGGTTGGGAATATCAGGATTTTTGTAATGTTCTGTGTTTATTCCTGGAACCCTTATTATATCAGGCCATTTAACTACATCTTCCCATTCATCTCCCAGATGAATGATTTTTTCTACCTTTGTGGTTTGAAACCATTTAACTACTTCTTCTACCCACTCAATATTATTATGTGAATCGCTCATTAATCCTATTTTCATTGTGCCCCCCCTTTAGTTAAAAAATTATCAGCAAAATATTAAAAACAGAATGTATTATATTTATGATTATTTATTTTTGTCAACTTTTCATTTTTAATTTGCGGAATGGATATAGATATTGAATCTATGTTTATAGCAATTATGTATGGAAAGTGGAAAGTCAAATATGGAGTTGTTAAAATAAAACATTTAAAATCAGAGTATAGATTGTGTTTATTGAAAAATGTCTTGACTTTTAAAGTTTGTTAGGTTAAAGAAACTCACAGATATTATTTAAATTTGGGAAACAGGGATTTTTAGAATTGTCTGTTTTTATAAAAAATAGCAGAGTAATAAAAGAGTAAGGAATTATGAGTAAAATATTAATAATAGATAAAGACGAAAGTTTATGTAGTGAGTTTAGTAATTTTTTAACTCAAAAAGGCTATGAGGTGTCACTAGCGCATGACGGTAAAATTGGTTTTTCCCTGTTTAAGACATTTGTTCCTGATGTAGTGCTTTTAGCAATAGATTTACCCGGTATAGAGGGATTGCATCTTCTTGATTGGATGATAGCTGTCAATAATAACGCAAAAGTTATTATAATATCTGCGTTTGGAACATATACGAACGTTAAGCTTGCTTTTAAGAAGGGGGCGATAGATTTCTTTGTAAAGCCTCTTGATATGAAAAACATAGAATCAAAAATAAAAAATATTCTTTTAGGGTAGGCATAAATTGTGGCAACTTGGTAAATTTACTTGTATGTGTACAAAAAGAAAAAAGGAAAGATAGTTTTTTGTTTTTATAAAAGTTTGTTTTTTTATACTTCTTCATTTTAATCTTGACAAAAGAGTTATAAATGATATTTTGCAAAGAATGAAAGTAATAAAATCTGCCGTAAAAGCTGCAAGGCAAAGTCGTAAAAGGGAAAAGAGGAATAATGCAGTAAAGGCAAGCATTCGGGACGAGATAAGAAAACTTAGAAAAGTTCCAGATGCAAAAGCGCTGGAAAAGGTCTATTCTGCTATTGATAAAGCTGTAAAACATGGTGTTTTGCATAGAAATACAGCGGCAAGAAAAAAATCCAGATTTGCCAGATTAATCCCTAAGGCAAAGCCTTCTGCTAAAAAGAAATAAGTCCTCAATACAGTAGGCTTCCGGATAAATGGTAATATCGAAATTTCTAACTGCAAGCAAGGTGCTTGTTCTACATTAGAAAAATTGAAAAATCAAGCTTATAAAGTTTCGATAAACAGAAGAATCACAAAAGAAGTTAAGATAGGCGAAACTTTAATTGGTGGTCCAAACCCCATTTTAGTTCAATCGATGACAAAATCAAGCTCTATATCTGCTATTATAAAAGAAATAAACATTCTTGAATCAATAAAATGTGAAATAATAAGAATAGCCGTGCCGGATTTTAAGACTGCGAGAGCGATTAAAAAAATAAAAAAAGAAACTTCCATTCCTGTTGTAGCAGATATACATTTTAATTACAGGCTTGCAATTGAATCAATAGAAAATGGTGCGGATAAGATTCGCATAAATCCCGGAAATATTGGAGGAAAAGAGAAAGTAAAAGCGGTTATTAATTGCGCAAATGAACATAACATTCCAATAAGGGTAGGTATCAATTCCGGTTCACTCGAGAAACATTTGCTGACAAAATATGGGAGCCCTGTTGCAGATGCTCTTGTCGAGAGTGCAGAAATCTGGGTTAAAACAATTGAAGATATGGGGTTTGATAAAATAGTGCTTTCAATAAAATCCTCGGATACATTGGAAACAATTATGGCTTATCGTAAAATATCAAGCAAAATAGATTATCCACTTCACTTAGGTATTACCGCTGCTTCAGGAGGAGATATAGGTATTGTTCGTTCTTCGGTCGGAATTGGCACACTTTTAGCAGAAGGGATTGGAGACACAATAAGAGTGTCTTTAACGGGGACATCCGTTGAGGAAGTAAAAATAGGATATGAGATATTAAAAACGCTTAGTCTAAGAGAAAATAATATTCAGATTGTTGCATGTCCAACATGTGGAAGGTGTCAAATAGACGTATTGAAGTTAGTAAATAAGATAGAAAAGGAATTAAATAAGATAGGTTATAAACCTAAATCAGCTACAAAAATTGCAGTGATGGGATGTGTTGTAAATGGCCCAGGTGAGGCGAAAGATGCGGATTTTGGTATAACAGGGGGAAAAGGAGAGGGGATTATATTTAAAAAAGGTAAAATAATAAAAAAAGTCTTAGAAAAAAATATAGTTTCTGTACTTATGGAGGAAATATGCAAAGAATAATGTGCAAATCAAAAATATCCGGTTTAAAAATCACTCATAAGGGACTACAATACCAAGGTTCCATTGAATTGCCACCTGAAGTTCTTGAAGCTGCGGATATATATCCGGGGGAAATTATACTTGTAATAAATGAATATAACGGGGCAAGGTTTGAAACTTATGCAATAAAGGGAAAACCGGGACGTTGTGGATTGTTGGGCGGAGCAGCAAGACTTGGAGAGGTGGGGGACAGGTTGCTTGTTATATCATCGGCAATTATGGATTCAAAGGATGCAAGGTCAAACTCTATAAAAATCGTATTTGTGAACGAAGACAACAAAATCGTAAGCACTAAAAAGCATTAACACAATTTGCTCGTAAACATAAAGTTTCGATAATTTCTATTCTTTCTTTAAATGAAAAAAAATACACCCGAAAAAGAAGAAATTCTAAATAAAATAAAAGAAATTTATAAGGACAAGGGGAAATGTATACAAAATAGATTAAACGAGTTTAAAGAAATCTATAACAAGGGAAATAATAAAAAAATATTTACGGAACTTGCATTTTGTTTATTAACTCCGCAGTCAAAAGCTAAAAGCTGCTGGAAGGGGATAGAAAATCTTCTACAAAAAAAACATTTATTTGAGGGGAATGAAGAACAAGTTCTTGGCGAACTAAATAATGTGAGGTTTAAGTTTAAAAAAGCAAAATATATTATCAGGGCAAGAGAACAACTATCCGATGAAATAAAGTCAAAAATAGATGAATTCAAGGATTCATATGATACGCGTGAATGGTTAGTTCAAAATGTGAAAGGGATGGGGTACAAGGAAGCGAGTCACTTTTTGAGAAACATAGGATTGGGAGAAAAACTGGCAATCCTTGACAGGCATATATTAAAAAATTTGAAGTTATTGGGAGTAATAAAAGAAATACCCGTTTCTCTATCTAAAAAGGAATACCTTACGATAGAAAAAAAGTTGACAGAGTTTGCAAAAAAGGTAAACATAAGGATGGATTATTTGGATTTAATCTTGTGGTGTAAAGAAACGGGAGAAGTTTTCAAGTAGAGAGGTGGAAGAGTTTGGATTTTGGAGTTCGGATTGCGGAATTTAATAGGACAAGATTAGGGTTTACAGGATAAAAAGAAATGCTGAATTGCGGAAAGAAAAGGTAGTATATCAAGGAGTCAGATTAAAAAAGGGAGAAGAAAATGGATTTAAATGCTTTGTATAATATAGGTTATGGAATGTATATCGTTAGTTCTAAAAGCGGGGAAAAGTTTAATGGACAGATTGCAAATACCGTATTTCAGATTACTGCAGAACCGCCTACAATAGCTATTAGCATAAATAAACAAAACCTTACTCATAAGTTTATTGAAGAAAGCAAAATTTTTACTATTTCAATATTGTCAAAAGAGACTCCGATTAAGTTCGTAGGGGATTTTGGATTTAAGTCAGGTAAAGAAACAGATAAGTTTAAAAATGTAGAACATAAAATTAGTTCAAACGGAATGCCTATAGTGACGGAAAATACAATAGGTTATGTGGAAGCGAAAGTAGTAAACAGTCTTGATATGGGAACGCATACTATATTTGTCGGCATAATCGTAGATGCGGAGACAATAAAGAAAGAAGAACCTATGACGTATGCATATTACCATACGGTGAAACGAGGGACATCACCCAAAACAGCGCCTACCTATCAGCCTGTCGGCAAGGCAGGTATTAAACCTGAGATAGTTTCACAGACAAAAGAAATGGTTCAACTACGTTCACCACAAGTGGAGAAATATAAATGTAAAATTTGTGGGTATATATACGACCCGCAAAAAGGAGATGCCGAGTCAAATATTAAACCCGGGACTTCTTTTGATGAATTGCCAAAAGATTGGTTATGCCCGATATGTGGAGCAGACAAATCAGAGTTTGTAAAAGAGGAGGAAAAATGAATAAGGGATTAAAAGGAACGAAAACGGAGAAGAATTTGTTGAAAGCGTTTGCAGGGGAATCACAGGCAAGGAATCGTTATACGTATTTTTCATCAAAGGCAAAGAAAGAAGGATTTGAACAGATATCAGCTATTTTTACGGATACTGCGGACAACGAAAAGGAACATGCAAAAAGATTGTTTAAGTTTTTAGAAGGTGGGGATTTAGAGATTAGTGCGGCATTTCCTGCAGGAAAAATTGGAGAGACTACAGAGAACTTAAAAGCATCTGCCGAAGGTGAGAATCATGAATATACGACTATGTATCCTGAATTTGCGCAGATAGCAAAAGAAGAAGGGTTTAATGAAATCGCACAGGCATTTAGAGCAATAGGAGAGGCAGAAAAAGGACACGAAAAAAGATACCTAGATTTACTTGATAACATTAAGAAAAATAGAGTTTTTAAAAGGGAACAGACTGTTAAATGGAGATGCAGGAATTGCGGATATATTCATGAATGTGATGAAGCTCCTGAGAAATGTCCGGCATGTACACATCCAAAAGCATATTTTGAATTATTGAATGAGAATTATTAAAATAATAGTATGAAAAACACTATCAGCATTAATGCGGAACGTTCTATAGGAGTTATTATTCTTGCGGCAGGAGAAGGCAAGAGGATGCATTCGGATTTACCGAAAGTTTTACATCCTATATGTGGAAAGCCACTTTTATGGTATGTAAAAGAGACTGCAAAGAATATAAAATCTGCAAAAGTTGTCGCAGTGGTGAGTAAAAACAGAGAGAAGATAGAAAGTTGTATAGAAGATAAAACAATAGAGTTTGTCATACAATTTCCGCCTCGCGGAACAGGGGATGCAGTGCTTAAGGCAGAAGAAGCGCTTAAGGATTTTGATGGGTTGGTAATCGTACTTTGCGGCGACGTACCTTTGATAAAAGAAGAAACATTGAGAAAACTTATTGATTATCACTTATCTAAAAAGGCATCTGCTACGATACTTACTACAATTTTGCCTGATGCGGGAGCTTATGGAAGGATAGTTCGGAAAGGGGAAAGGGTAGTAAAAATAGTGGAGTCTGTGGATGCTAACGAAAAAGAGAAGAAAATAAACGAGATAAATAGCGGGATATATGTTTTTGATAAAGAAGAGTTATTTTCTGCGTTACATAAAATTAACCCGTCAAATGCCCAGAAAGAATATTATCTTACGGACACCATAGAAATTATACAAAAGAAAGGATTAGCAGTGTATGGTTTTGCCGCAAGTGACTGGCAGGAAGTGATGGGAATAAATAATAGAAAAGAACTTACGGAAAGGGAATTAATTCTTCAAAAGAGAATAATCGAAAAAATGCAGTTAAAAGGGGTAACGATTAAAAATCCATCTAATACTCGAATAGATTGGGATGTAGAGATAGGGGAGAACACAATAATTGAAACGGGAGTTGAGTTACTTGGACAAACTTTTATAGGCAAAAATTGTATACTCGGTCGTAATGCAAAAATTATAGATTCAAAAATTTCGGATGGCAGTGAAATAGGGGAAGACTCAAACATAGAAGATGCGGAACTTTTATAAAGTAGGAATATTTTTTTTAGTTTTATTAGGAATATTTTCTATATTTTATATTGTTTCTACTATAGAGAATTTTGTAAAATCCAACCGAATGGCAACAAGAGAAGAAGCAAGTAAAATCAGGGTAGAAGTATTGAACGGTAGTTCCAAAAGTGGTCTTGCGGAAAGAGTAGCGGAAAAGTTACGAGATAAAGGTTTTGATGTTTTAGAATTTGGAACGGCGAAAGATAAAGTCCCTGCAACGGTTATACTTGACAGGTCGGATGTAAATTTAGGAAATGCAAAGTTTGTAAGCAGGATTTTCAAGCAGGGAAAAATAACCTTTGAACCGCATCCATTTCAATTAGTGGACGTAACGGTTGTATTGGGAGAAGATTTCAAGGAGCAAAAAGAAAAAAACAAGTGAAACCAAAAACAATTGCTGCAAGGATAGCGGATGTTGCAAAAGATAAAAAAGCGGATGATGTTGTAATTATGAATATACAGAAAGTATCGGATATTGCGTATTATTTTGTAATTTGCACTGCGAATTCGGTTCCTCATGCAAAGGCTTTAGCGGAAGAAATAGAAAAGAAAGCAGGAAGCCCCGGGCATATAGAAGGATATTCTTATGCTAACTGGATTTTGCTGGATTATATAAATGTTGTGGTTCATATTTTTTTGAAGCCGGTAAGAGAGTATTATAAACTGGAAAATATATTTGGGGATGTGCCGATAGAAAAAGTAGAGTAAAATCTCAAGAAATTGAATTTATTGGATAAAATTATAAAATAGCATTTAATATTGACAACAGTATTGATTTATGTCATATATATAGTTCTTGCATGATAAATAATTTTTGGAGGGAAAATGAAAAATTTTAGTTTGTGTAAAATAATAGTTTCATTATCATTCTTTATTTGTTCTTCAAACGTTTACTCTAAATATTTACCCTGGCCGATGCTTATGAGCGATGCTCAAAGGACAGGAGAATTTCATCCTACAATCGGAGAACGAGGGACTATGGATACGGTAAGTATTAAATGGACAAGAGCCGTGTCTACGCTTGCATCTGCAACAATAGGTAACATAGATACTGATAATGGAGTAGAGGTAGTTGTGGGTGGAACGGATAGTAGATTATATGCACTTAGGGGAGCGGATGGGACTATAAAATGGAATCGTACGCTAAATGCATCTCTGTATAGCTCTACGCCAACATTAGGCGATATAGATGGGGATAGCGCAATAGAGATTGTAGTGGGAACATTAAGTGGGACAGTTTATGCGGTTAGCGGTAATTTAGGGACAATCAAATGGTCAAATACGGTAGCAAGCGAATTAGCTGCTTCTCCGGTTATCGGAGACGTTGATGGGAACGCAAGTACCGTGGAAATTGTAATATGTTCAAAAACTTCTACTTTCTGTCTTAACGGTGCAACTGGAAGTACGATATGGACAGCGACAACAGGGACTGCAGGTTGCAGTAACGAATATTGTTCACCGGCCATTGGTGATATAGATAACACCCCTGCAACTACGGAAGTTATTGTATCCTCAAATAATATGAATGTTTATGCATTAAATGGAGCTAATGGAAGTATAAAATGGACGTGCAGAACGGATAGCGGTGGTGCAATGGGTGGGACGCCTCCGTATGTACTTTTTATTCCAAGTATAAGAGATATTGACGGAGATGGGATAACAGAAGTTATGTCATATAAATATTTTGGCGTGTTTGTTATTAACGGATTAACCGGAGTAATTAAGTGGGGGTATGTTAATCCGGGGTGTCCCTCAAGTTTGGGAGCAAATGCGGGAGTAGCAACGGGAGATATAGATAATGACGGAAGATATGAAGTTTTGTTTCATTATCATGGAATAAATGCATTAGATGAAAATACCGGAGCTTCATTATGGTCGTATGCGTTTCCATCAGACCAAACCGTTCATTCCAATCCTATTTTAGTAGATTTAGATGGGGATGCCAGTCTTGAAGTTGTTGGCGCAAATCATAAGGGATATGTAGCTTGTTTAGAAGGAGATGGTTCATTGAAATGGGATTTAGTGGCATCAAGTAATGACATTCATCCCACACATGCCGTAGGTGATATAGATGGGGATGGTTGTTTGGAAATAGTAGGGTGTGTTAATAATGGTCCGGTATATGCAATTGAGTCGAACTGTCCGACACCTGTAGAGGAATCTCAATTAAGCGCTAAAGGAAATAAATTAACAGTTTTACAGAATAAAAATAATATATCAGTTTTATTGAGCACAGATAAGACTTGCGATGTGTCTATTTCTATTTTTGACATTAGTGGTAAAAAAGTAAGCAGTATGGATATGGGAAGGTTATTGAAAGCAGGGAGTTATTCGGCAAACCTTAATACAAATAAATTTAATAGTGGTATATATTTTGTTAGGGCAAACCTGGGTGAAAAATCATTAAGTCAAAAGATAGTAATTATAAAGTAAAGACGAATTCTAATCAATAGTAATTGGGTAATTAAGACATTAGATTATTTATAAATCAAGTCATCCCTGCCAGCAGGCCGGAAGCTTGAATTACAATCTTTCTGCTTTTAGTTTAAGTTTGTCTTTTTCCATAAGTTCTAATTGGAGAATTCCTTTCTCTGGATTAAAGACGCAATGAGTTGTATATTTGGGGGATGCGCGTTTTCCGAATAAAACACTGATTGTACTTTCTATGTGTATATCTCCATTTGCTTCGTGAGTAGTCGTATACTTGCCGATAAGTTCAGGCGGTGGAATTATAAAACTGAAAAAGTTTATAAATGATTTTTGGAAACGAGAAAATAGTAAGTTTATAGGAAGTTTTTTGCTCCAGTTAATTGCTTTTTCTTCAACGTACGGGAATCTTGAAAAAGCTAAGTTTAATATATAAAGCGCCGTATTGCGTGTCCCTCTGAAATTCAATAGGTTAAAAACGCCATTATAGATTGTGAAATTCGAGATGTTTTCTTTGTTTGAGGTGATAGAAAAATTTCCCCATAAATCTACTTTTATAGCCCATTTTTCATCAAAAGTTTTCCCATCTTTTCCCGAATAATCCGTCACTTTAAACATATAAGTATTATTTAAATTAAATTTTAGCATATCCTGTAATTTCAATTGTGGTTTCAGAGATACCACAGTGTTATCTTTCCCGGGTATTCCCGAGTGCATAAAATCGGAAGTATTTTTAATTATGAAATTAACGATATTTGCTTTAATCGTAGGAGAGCCCGGTTCAGAAGTAGTTTGTAGTTGCAGGTGCAAATGAGGGATAGCTGAACGTCCCGAATTTCCGCAGTGCGCTATTATTTCGCCTGTTTTTACGTATTGTCCGATTACTACTTTAGCACTTCCTTTTTTTAAGTGACACAGCAATACAAATATGTTTGGGGCATATTGAAGGACAATTAAGTTCCCCCAGTTGTCTTTAGTGTTTATGTGATTTATCGGGTTATCCTCTATAGTGTTTATTATTTTAACTACAGTGCCGTTTATGGGTGCAATAACAGGTTTATCAAAACAATAGAAGTCTTTTTGTTCCCCGCCTGAATTTTTGAATTTTGATTTATTTTCGTCCAGCACTTCAAAATCCCAGGCATAAGCCCACTGCAATTTGTGAGTCGGTTCATCGTTGTATCCCTGTGTAACCGTCCATTCTCCATTAAAGGGGAGATAAACCGGGTATAATCCTTCTTCAGATATTTTCGTGATTTTTGAATAATAATACTCAAGGCTTTCTTCAGGGGTATTGGAGAAAAAATCAATAAGATAAGGGTGTAAATTTTTAGTTCGCAGTCTGAATGCATAGATTATGGTAAGGACGATAAAATTGAAAGGAATAGCTAAAACCGGGATGCTAAAAACATCAAATGCATTCTCAAGGGAAAGTCCTATAAATGCGCCTGCGCAGCTTGTAATAGTGGCGATTAGAAAGGATGAAACAGAAGGGACAAAAAATACTCCGCCTATGGCTATTGCGGTCAAAATGAAATTGAATCCTGCCAGTATAATTGATAATTCGTTGAAAGAAGTATTAAGCAGAAATAAGTAACCAAATGCAAATCCTATTAAAGAAAGGAGAAAAGAGATTCTTGAGTGTAACAGAATTGCCAGTGCAACAAGTATTCCCCCTATAATATTCGGCTGGAAAAAGATGCCGCCTATACTTTTGAGATATATGGAAAACCAGTTTTGTAAAGCCGGGTTCCAGTCAATTAGAACACGATGTGTGTGATGTAATAGTGACCCTTGAATTTCATTGTAAAACAGGCAGGTTAAAACAGCCATAATGACAAAAGGAACACTTAAAGAAGGTAAAGCCAATTGTGAACGAAAGAACTGAGATAGAGATATGGATAACATAGTTGTGATAATTGAACTTAAGATAATAAAAAACAATAAAAACAGCCAACTTTCACTTGCTATGCCCGGGTAGAAATAGCCTATTCCTAAAGATACGAGCAAACTGTTGAAGCTATTGAACCCTGAATTATCATTCGGGGTAGTAAAATTCAATAATCTTGTGATAAGAATGGCTGTAATTGTACCTATTGCTCCGCAAAGGCCTACAATAGGAGTATTCAAAGTCGCCAGCAATAATATGAGTCCAATCCAGCGGTTATTTGAGAACAGGATAATAGAATAAGAATGCAGGAAAGAATTAGTAATAGGTAGTAATAAATGAAGTTTTAAACTATTATCATTTTTATCCATAGCTAATGTGATGTGATTTATTATAAATTCGGATACTATGACAGATTCAGGTGTTTAGGCAATTTTTCTTTATGGAGTATGTCTTTCAAGGTTTCTTTTTCGCGTATTATTTCAACATCGCCGTTTACGGTAATAAGTACAACATTCGGACGATAAGTGATAAACTGCATCCACTGGGTCACATTGTATGCGCCTACAGGTGATATGATAACTGCATCTCCTATTTTTAAGTCAGGGAATCTTATTCCCTGTCTCATAACGTCAATATTCATACATAAGGGTCCATAGATTACCGTATTTTCTATTGTTCCCGTGATTGGTTGTGCAGGAGTAAATTTATGTTTATACCAGTTAGATGTGTAAAGTATATTAACGCCTGCATCCAGTATTAGCGCTTTTTGCCCATCAACAAGAGTTTTTTTACCTATAACGGAAGATACTAAATAACCTGCTTCGTCTATTAATGCTCTTCCTGTTTCAAGGAATAGAGTCGGCTGGTTTTTTCTGCAGAAAGGTGATTCGTTGAAAGCTTTTCCAACGGCTTCAGCATATTGTTCTATGTTGGGTGAAGCTATGTCTCCGGGTAAATATTGTTCACATAAGGTATTATTTGAAGCGATTCCGCCTCCGAGGTCTATGAATTGTACGGTAATTCCGAAATCAGTTTCAATATAACCGGCTAAATTAAGTAGTTTTGCAGCGGCTATGTAATAAGCGTTTGGTTCTAATATAAAAGTTCCTATATGTGTGTGTAACCCTATGAGTTCAAGTTTGTTTCCGGTTACGATTCTCTGAACTGCCCTGTATGCTTCTCTGTTTTCGTAATTGAAGCCAAATCTGCTCCATTGCGGGTAAATTCCGGTATCCATATTTACGCGGACTCCGACACGAGGTTTTTTGCCAAGTTCTACGGATATTTCTTCAAGTAAGAATAATTCATCCAGATGGTCAATATTTATAGTTGCCTCTTCAGAAACTGCTTTTAGTAAGTCATTTTTAGTTTTACTTGGTCCGTTGAATATAATTTTTTTCCCGGGGATTCCGAGTAATCGTGCTCTTTCGTATTCCATCCCGCTAACTACTTCTGCCCATGCGCCTTCCTGATGGAACGTTGCACAAATTGCCTGAAGATAATTTGTTTTGTATGACCATCCGAATTTGACATTAGGATAATGAAGGCTAAATGCTCTTTGTGCTTCTTTAAATTTCCATCGGATAGATTTTTCCGAGAATACAAATAAAGGAGACCCGTAGTTTTCAATTAGCGCTTTTATTGGGATTTCATCTATATTATCCTGGTAGGAAGGGACGCTGGTTGCGAATTTCCCTGGCGCGCCTGCAACTTTTCTCTCAATAGTCGGTGCGTAATAAGATTTTTTAGCCATAATTAGCCTCCTTAATTATCCATAAATTTACTTTTTCTTTTAGTTACAGGTTTTGTTCTTAAATCGTGTAGTTCTCCAATAGAGGTTAGTTCCCCCATTGTAGCAATGTCCAATATTATATCCTCACTATGCCTGACAAATATTTTGCCTACAGTATATTTTTTTAGAGGGGTAATTTTTTCTCCAAGTGCAAGTTTTACAAGTATTTCAGGAATATTTTGGCCTGCTCCTATAGCGAGACCTATCCATGCAGGAAGACGTGGATTTATTTCCAGCAAGTAATATTGTTTATCTTTATTGGATTTTAATATTTCGAGTTCCAAAGGACCACGCCATTTAAGGCTTTTCATTATATTTTTTGTAAATTTGTCCAATGTGGCATCTTTAATAACAACGGCAGCAAATCCTTTGCCTTTTTCGGTTACAACGGTTTTTTTGATAGGAATACTGCATACAATGTTTCCTTTTCCGTCTCCGATTGCGGATACGTTATATTCTTCGCCTGCAAGAAATTCCTGGATTATAATGGGTAATCCCCATTTGGCTCTCAGGGAGTTAAAATATTTTGTGATTTCTTCCGTATTATGGGCTTTATAAGCTTCGTAGAATCGCCCTTTTACCATAACGGGCAGTGTCATTTTTTCCGGAATTTTATAAGCTTGTGCGGTGTCATTTATGAGCAATACTTTAGGAGTTAATATGGCGAATTTTTCGTTTAATTTGCCGAGTTCGGTTTTATCCCGCATCATAAATTGTTCTCTTGTGGGGAGGTACATTTTTATACCATAGGATTTCAGTTTATTTTCGATGCTGATATAAGGCAATAATTCGGAGTCAAGTGTTGGGACAAGAACATCTATTTTTGTATGTACGGTCATTATGTATTCAAGCCTTGCCATTATTGCATCAGCGCCTTCCGAAGGGTAAGGCATTTCATAGACTTCATCCGCCATATCCGGTGCATAAATTCCGGATTCAAAAGAATCATAAACGAGACCTATTATTTTGCCCGTAAATCCTGCTTTCCTGAGAGACCTGATAACAGGGACTCCGGGTTGAGGGTTTTCGCCTGCATTCAAACCGGTTACTGCAATTACAAGTTCTTTTGGGATAGTCATTTTATTTTTTAAATTTTTTGACTAATTCTTTATCGGTTTCTTCATATAAACTGTATTGTTTTAATTTAACGATAAAAGAGTTATAATCTCTTTTTATCTGGTCTTCTACGACATCATAATTATCCATAATATGTTTAATTATTCCCGGTTCATCCATTCCTTTTTTTAAACAGCTCAGGATTTCCATACTAACTTCATTAACTGTGTAGCTGTGTCCGGTTTGCGGGTCAAATAAAAACCCATTTTCGCTCATAGCGAGTCTTTTGAAATTGTCATTAGTGCCCATAAACCCTCCTTACATCATATCAAAAATTAAAAATCCCCCGCTGAAGCGGGATAACAAACTCTAATGGTTAATCACCAAAGAGCTTGTAAAAATATTAAATATTTTTGTGCGATTTTTTTATCATTTGGATTTAGTTTCTGTATTTTTAATAGTATTAAAATATCCTGTCTGGTAGAAAGTAGCATCTTCGAGATGGTACCCTCTTTGTTGACACCAGTAGCAATCTTGTATTGTGCAGTCTTTTTTCTCTACTTTTTTACCCCATAGCGCTATTTCGTAAGATGAGCCGTATTGGGATGCGAGCTTGTTGTCAATCGCAAAAGCTTCTATGAAATTACCCTTTTTGATTTCTCTTGTTATATGGTGGCCTTCTTTTGTTGCATCTGTGACTGTTGCTGGGTATAAAGAAACTCCCAACCATTCGTTTTTATCAACAACGCCTGATACTAATATGCTGGCAGGAATGCCTTCTTTGTATTCAATAGTTACTTTTACAGAATTCTGGGCATAGGTTACAAATGAAGTAAAAAGCAAACAGCAAACAGCAATAGATTTTCTTAACATATTTTCCCCCTTTTTCTAATTAGATAGATATTTTGTATAAAAAGTTCCATAAATATTAAATGTTAATTTTTAATCCTATTGAACAGTAGATTATATCGTATATTTCGAAAACATCTTTTCCGCCAATAGCTATTAATTGGATTCTTTTATTGAAGTCATATTTAATTTTTCCTGAGATTTTCATCTTTTCTATATCGGGGCGGTTATTAATTATTAAGAGCCTATCATCTACGTTGTAAAACCCTTTTCCATAAGCTGCGTTTATTTCCATATTGAATTTTGTCCAGAAACTTCCATCATATAGTATATTTGAAGATACGGTAAGAGGGAAAGAAAAATACTTTTCTTTTTCTGCAATCGTGTAAGAAATTCCCGGCATAATCCATATTTTTTTATGGAGTAAGAATCTGAGTTCAGGATTGATCCGGTGTACGGCATAAGATATTTTACCGTCCCAATATTGTCTTGCATAGCAGGAGAATGCATATCCAAGTGTGTAAATTGGATTATAACCGTAAAGCAGACGGGTGCTGAGAGTCGTAGAGGTATTTTCGTATGAGTCAAATATATGGAATCCGACAACTCTTATTCCCGTTAAATGTAGTATTTCTCTGCTGTACCCCAGGGAGAACATATCTTGCCTGAAAACTTCTGGTTGCCAGTTTTCCGAGTAATTATCATAAGCGAATGAGAAATAGTTTTTTTTATAATCCATTGTCCAGTAAGTAGAAATTGAGTTGCCCGAGATATTCATTGATGTGTCCGTGAGCGCGCGAATATTACTGTGAGTAAAATAAAACTGTGGAGAGAGTAAGGTTATTAAAAAGTGGATAAACATTAATGCAGAACTCTTACGGTAACCATTGAGTTTGCCCAATTGTTACTTTGGTCATAAGCTTTTGCCAGTATGGTGTAGGAGTTGTTGGGTAGAGGCATAGTATCCCATAAATATGTAAAAGGCTTGGTTGTGGATGTGGACACAGAATCTCCGTTGACATAAAATACAACTTTTGATACATCTTTATTGTCCGACGTCTCGGTTTTAACTTCGACCGTACCGGTTACGGTAGCTCCGGATGCGGGTGTGGTTATCGCAATCATAGGTGATTCGGTATCTGTGGTATCCAAAAGATAGACGGTAACTACATCGGAAAGTCCGTAGTTGTCTTCATTGTCGTAAGCTTTGGCGAAGATAGTATGGGAATTTGTATTGCTGCTTACAGAGCAGAGAGAGGAATAGGGGGTAGTTGTGTCCGTTGAGAAAAGTTCACCGTCTATATAAAATTCAACTTTTTTAATTTTTATATTATCAATCGCTTCTGCTTTTATTACGAGAGTGTCTTCTATATATGTATTATTGGGTGGATAGGTTATGATTACTTCAGGAGATTCAGTATCTCTGCTTTTACAGCCTGTTAATAATACGACAAAGAAAACAACGGGCGAAAGAAAATAATGTTTAAACATTAAAGTGTAAAATATAAGAAAAATGGTTGTTTGTCAAGAGGGGAATTTTTTCAGAAGATGTATGCATTAGTTAGTCTAAAATAATCATTTTCTTAGTAAGGGTAATATCGTCAACTTTTAACTTATAGAAATATATACCCGAGGGGACTCTTTTATTCTGCGTATTCATTCTGTTCCATATAGCTGTGTAACTGCCGGGAGTTAAACTCCCATTAACTACTGTTTTCACTAAAATTCCGGTTTTATCATAAATATACAGTGAGACATAACTTTCCTTCGGTATCGTATACTCAATAGAAACTCCATATTTTGTTGGGTTTGGGTAACTTTGTTGTAATACTATACTTTTCGACGTTTCGATTTTTCGTTCCTCTACGGCGGCTAGTACAAAAAAGGAATCGGTGTTCCCGATAGAAGGCATACTTGTGGAATCAGAGTACAAAAAAGCCACATTTGATGGAGGCGGTAAATAGCCAAGGGAATCAGCGATAGCTTTTATTTCCTGCTTCTGCGTGCTGTCCAGAGTTTCCCACACTTTAGTAAAATAAGTTGCATAATAATAACAAAGTGCTCCATCCAGCTCCCCATACTTTTCAGATAAGTTCAACACCGTATCACTGTCAGCTTTTCCTCCTGTCATAAATTTTCTTAATTCTATAGATATGTCACGTCTTCTATCAACAATATGGTACAAAAATGAATCAACTTTCTGGGTATCTACCAGTCCTGTTACCAGAGGAGCTTGCGAACCATTAAGAACTTCCAGGAAAGCCTGTCCTGCAGTTGCCGTCAATTGTTCGTTTATACTGTAATTAGGATTACCCATAGCAGGCCAGTCTTTTAAGTAGAATCCCCCAAAGCAATCTCCCTGTCGTTCCGGACAAAAATAAACGTCCGCATCAACAGAACCTGCGTACCAACTGTACATTTCAGTCGCATAGGTCATTAAGCCTTGACCCACTTCACGAGGAAGATGTAAAGTGTCTACAGGATTTATAAGAGTGCTATCCCAATTACCTATCCCGCCCAAAGTTTTTAAATTATCCAGTGCTGCTTTTTGTCCGATTGTCATAGAATTTAAGATTTCTCCAAACAATTTTTCACGGTTATAACTGATTTGTCCGTCAATGCGGTATAATTGCCCCGAATACTTCATAACCACACTTTTATTCAATCCTTTACTGCCCACAGGCACGTCTCCATCTAAAAGACGACGGAAAGCCTTCATCATAGGAAATCTGAAATATGCATAGTCATTAATAAGACTTGCCTGGTTCTGGGCGCTTGCTATCAGAGTATTAATCTGTTCTGCGGTTAGAATATGGAGAACATTATTGGAAATGATTGTTACAAATGCCGTGTTGTGCCCCATACTTGTAGGGTCGTTGTCGCGCAGGGACTGGAATCCGGAGAAATCCGCTACTTTCCCCGGAGGAAGAAAAGACTGCGAACCTAAGCTTCCGGTAAGAAAAGCCAAACCATCAAAAGCGATTGTGTTTCTCTGGGCTCCATCCGAGAGAGTTTTGTCCATATTATACCCGGAATCTTTTGGTGCTTTCGCTTTCCGCTGAGCCGATAATCGGTATTGGTTCCCTAAACCTATACTTGTCTTTGGATATGATAGCGCATCAGAAACCGACGGTAATATAGCAACAAGTATATTTATGATACAAAGGAGTATTGAAAAATTATGATATGTTTTATATTTCATGCTTTCCCCTTTTATATTTTAGATACGAACAATGTCAAAAAAGTTCCAAGTTTTTGTTTTTATGCGATATTGAGGTATATAGATTGAAAGTTTGGATGTTGAAAAATAGAAAACACAAAAAAATATCACAAAATGACATAGCCACTTGACAAATTGTTAAAAAAGTATCATAAGTATAATATATTATTAAAAAATAATGATGAATCCAGCTATGCTGGATAAGTTGGGCTTCCGATAGCGGGATAGGAATCCCTAATCCCGCCATGGCGGGAAAGAGATTGACTATAATGCTTCCGCCTCAGGCGGATTGTAAAGTCCAACTAAAAAACAGGGGGTATAATGCGTAAAATAATGTCTATTGCGTTTTTATTAGTGATTTGTCCTATATTAGTAAATGCAGGAAAGACTACGATACTTACTCCTGCGAGTGCATATAAGCCTATGAAATTTGGCGGTACCAAGGGTGCTATTGACACTTTGCATCCTCAATGGGATGCTTTTAAGGTAGGCTGGTCGTATAAATATAGAGTAGAGTATGAGGCAACACAACTTACACCTGCGGCGGCATGTTCTGTTTTTGCGATATGCCACGGTGTATCTTCAAGGTATACGAATTCGTCAAAACAGTGCAGTGTTTTTATTTGGAGTAATGTAGTGGAAGCTCCCGGAGCAGTACTTTACAAAGCAAGAGTTACGGCTACATCTACTACAGCACAGCAGGTAAGTTATAATTGGTATAGTATAAATCCCCCAATATATGTAACAGGACCATTCTGGGTGGGAAATTACGAAATGGATACGCTTTATCCTACATCATCAGTAGATAGTATTCTTACCGTTGCAGGAACGAGTGGGTACAGGTCTAAAGACAGCGTAAACTGGTATGGTGAGAATGCAGATTATTATCATGCGGCAGCCGTGAATTATCTATCAGGAGGAGAAATTAGTGTGTCTCCTATTTCTCTGGCGTTTCAAATAGATAGTAGCTCAGCGAAAGGAACAACTTTATTAACCTCGACCGTTTGCAAAGCAAACATAGAAGATGAGGCTTATTGGAAAGACATAGTGCCCGGTGAAGTAATAATTGGATATAAGAATACTGTTGATGTAAAGAAAGCAACCTTAAGTCAGCTTGGAATTGCAGAAAAGTGCATAACCGTAAAGAATAAAGAGATGGGTGATAATTTTATCCTTGTTAAGGTAAACGGCAGCATAGAAGATGAAAAAACTTTTATAAAGAGTATGTTAGCGAGACCGAATGTAATTAGTGCAGAACCGAATGGTAGAACCAAGTCTTTCAAGAATCCTAACGACCCGTATTTTGCTTCATATCAATGGGACAAACGGAGTTTGAAGGCACCTGAAGCTTGGGAATATGGATGGGGAAGCGATGCCATTTCTTTAGCAATAGTTGACCAGGGGTCGCAGTACACTCTTTCCGATTTAAGTCCCAGGTATGGTACCGTTAAAGGACGCGATACATGGAATGATGACAGTGACCCTAAACCGAATGACCTAACAAATGAATATCACGGGACACATTGTTCGGGTATTGCGATGGCTACAATTAATAATAGTATAGGTATTGCCGGGATGTCAAATTCAAGACTTTATGCTGTCAGGGTTCAGGAAGCAGGTGGCGGAGACATTGCTGCAGAAGGTGACGGGATACAGTGGTGTATAGATAATGGGATTAAGATACTATCTATGAGTATGGGGTCGACTACTCCATATACGTATATTCAAACGAAATGTATCAATGCATGGAATGCGGGATGTTTGCTTTTTGGAGCAAGTGGAAATGACGGACATGAACCTGTTTCGTATCCCGCAGGTTTTAATGGAGTGCAGGCTGTAGGCGAAATAAACTCCTCCGACCAGCTTGATGCGTTGAGTAACTATGGGACTGCTATGAAGTTTGTTGCTCCCGGAATAGGTATTGCGTCTTATTTTCCTGACGGAAGCATTAACCAATTATCCGGGACCTCTATGGCATGTCCACAGGTTGCGGGTGGGGCAGCGCTTGTGTGGTCGGCGAATCCATCGTTAACAAATGCGGAAGTAAGAGATATACTGATTGCTACGGCGACAGATCTTGGAACTACTGGATGGGATAAGTATTATGGGCACGGAAAGCCAAATCTTCAAAAAGCAGTTGAATTGGCAATGAGTGGTGGCAGTCCCGCAGATACAGGAATATTAACCGTTTACAATTCATCTTCTGCAACCGGGGCTTTATATGTTACGGATATTACATATAAAGCAAGCTGGATTAAGTCAGTGTCTCCGAAGATTTTTAATGTCGCGATTGGTAGTTCCAATGGAGTTACTGTTATAGTTCAGGCATCACTTCCCAAGGGAACATATTATGATACCTTATTTATAAGATCAACGGATGCGGATAAAGATCCGTTAGCCGTACCGGTTACTCTTACTGTTGCTAACCCTGGGATTGAAGAAACAAAAGCCTCTGAATTTAATTTCAGGGTTTTGAGCAATCCGACTACGAAGTTTGTAGGTATTAGTTTTAATATTCCTGATGCCAAGAATGTTACATTAAAAATGTATGATGCAACCGGAAGAGAGGTAAAGACTCTTATTAATGATTCTAAGATGAGTGGCAGTTATAATTCAAAAATTGACATTAGGGCTCTGAGTTCAGGGATATATTTTGCCGTGTTACAGGTTGGGGATAGTCGGATAAGTAAGAAGGTTACGTTGGTAAGGTGAGAGGATAAATTAAAAATCAAAAATTAAATATCAAATATACATATAAACAAGTAAACAAGATATACCAAACAGACCTGCAAAAAAAATCGGTAGTCGAGCGGGTAGACAGTCCGGATTGACAGGATTAGACAGAGACTCCAGAGAAGAGAAAAAGATAAAGATTAATATAGTAAGATAGTCTAGATGGTTTAGAAAGTGTAGAAAGTAAAAGAAAGAATGATATCCTTCACTACGTTCAGGATAGCCAGTGCTAAAGTCTAAGGTCTGGCAAATTTTTGGTTGACAATAGGGATATAATATATTAGACTACAAAATAATGGAACCACAGCAACCAATTGGGCAACAAATTCAAGTAGAGCTTAGTGAAGAGTCGGGTCAGGGGACATATTCAAATTTAGCAATTGTCTCACATTCTCCTTCGGAATTTATTATTGATTTTACGAGAATTTTACCGGGACTTAAAAAAGCTAAAGTTTATTCAAGGATTATACTCACTCCTTCGCATGCAAAAGCTCTTATGCATACCTTAAAGGATAACATAGAAAAGTATGAAAAACAGTTTGGCGAAATAAAAATTAATATAGATGAACATAAAGAAGTAGGATTCAGGGGATAAAATATGCAACTAAACGAACTTAAGAAACTTATAAAAATGCTTGAGGAAAGTAATGTAGAGGAAATCGAAATAAAAGGCTTTTTAGGGAGAACTGTTCGCGTTACAAAGAAAAGAGCAGATACCAAAGTTGTCCAGGGAAGAGTAGAGAAAGAAGCCAAAGTCCCGGAAATACCTCAAATTAGTGCGGTAATCCCTGAGCCATTAGAAAAGGTAGAGATAGAACCAGTTATGACTCCTACGGCGCAGCCTGCACCTCAAGCGTCCAAAACTGCGGAACCGCAAAAAAACCTAGTTTCCATAAATGCACCTATTATAGGTACATTTTACCGTGCTTCTTCGCCCGGAGCGAAACCTTATATAGAGGTCGGAGATAGAGTTACCACCGGCAAGGTAGTGTGTATTCTTGAAGCAATGAAAGTAATGAATGAAATAGAGGCTGAAGTGTCCGGTGTAGTACGTGAAATACTCGTAGAAAATGGAAAGCCAGTTGAATATGGACAACCTTTATTTATGTTAGAATGCTGAAAAAAATACTTATTGCCAACCGTGGTGAAATTGCTATCAGAATTATCCGGGCCTGTAAGGAATTGGGTATAAAAACTGTAGCGATTTACTCGGAGCGTGATTCAAATTCTCTTCATACAAAATTTGCAGATGAATCGGTATGTGTAGGTCCTTCTTCGTCTGCATTATCCTATTTATCCATTCCGAATATAATCAGTGTATGTGAGCTAACGGGTGTAGATGGAGTGCATCCCGGGTATGGATTTTTAGCTGAAAGTGCTCGATTTGCGGAAATTTGTGAAGAAAATGGGTTTAAGTTCATAGGCCCTTCGCCGGATGCGATTATGGCATCGGGGGATAAAGTCAACGCTAAGAGAGTTGCGAAGGAACTCGGTATACCTGTTATTCCCGGGACTGCTGATCCTGTAAAATCCATAGAAGAAGCTTTTGAAATCGCAAACAATACGGGTTATCCCATTATAATAAAAGCGGCACTTGGTGGCGGTGGCAGGGGAATGAGAGTTGTAACCAATAGTGATGACTTACAAAAATTATTTTTAATGGCGAAACAAGAAGCCAAATTAGCATTTGGAGATGACAAAATATATATTGAAAAATATCTTGAAAATCCAAGACACATTGAAGTGCAGATTCTTGCGGCGGATGGAGAAGCTATATGGCTTGGTGAAAGGGAATGTTCTATCCAGAGAAGACATCAAAAATTAATAGAGGAAGCGCCTTCGCCTGTAGTCAATGATGCAGATCGCGTAAAGTTGGGCGCATATGCCGTTAAATTAGCTAAAGCAATTAATTACAGTTCAGCCGGGACTCTTGAGTTTTTGCGTGATAAACAGGGGAATTTTTATTTTATGGAAATAAATGCAAGAATCCAGGTTGAGCATCCCGTTACCGAGATGGTAACCGGGATTGATATTGTGAAAGAGCAATTAAAAATTGCAATGGAAAATAAATTAACTCTTAAACAATCGGACGTTAAAATTAAAGGGCATGCCATAGAATGTAGAATTAACGCAGAAGACCCGTTAAACGGATTCAGACCTTGTCCCGGTAAAATTAAAGCGCTTTATATACCCGGTGGACCCGGTATTCGTATAGAAACCCACATATACAGTGGGTATGACATACCTCCGGATTATGATTCTTTAATTGCCAAGCTTATTGCTTATGATGAAACTCGTTTTCAGTGTATAAAGAGATTGGAACGAGCGTTAAGCGAGTTTTTAGTCGAAGGTATTTATACTACTGTTGCATTTCACCAGAATATAATAAAAGAAAAAGATTTCATTGATGGTAACTTTGATGTTAATTTCATAGAGGAGCATAAAGCTAACTGGGATACTGTAAAAACTTAGAGATGATCTATACATCGAAGAAAAATCCCTACGAGTCTTACATAACCGAACTACAAAAAGAGATAAAACCCGCTTACCTGATTACAGGGGACGACGGTTTTTCAAAAACAAAATTTGTAGAATATATAGAAAAGCAGCTTGTAAAACCTGATTTTCGTTCTATAGACAGACTTCTTACTTACGGGGACGAAATTAATGAGGATATGCTTTCGTGGTTATGGCTTATGCCTTTCGGTTCTAAAAAACGTTTACTAATAGTTAGGGGAGCCGAAGTAATGCTTGAAAAAGAATATGCAGGAATTACATCTAAGATTCAATCTTATCTTGATAAACCATCATTTTCCGGGGTTCTGGTAATAGTTGCCGAGCCGCTGCCTAAGAATAAATTAAAGTACAAACCTAAAAAAGAATTATCATTTAGTAACATTACAACTTGTGAATTTAAAAAATTAGGTGGAAGTGATATAGGGGATACGATTAAAAGGAAACTTAGAAACGAAAAAGTTACAATGGAAAAAGAAGGGATAGGGCTTCTACAGGAGATTTTTGGGAATGATTTGAATATGTTAAGAACGGAAATAGATAAAATTATTAGTTTTGTTGCGCCTTCAAAAGAGATAAAGCTAAATGATGTAGAAGCGATGCAATCGTATAGTCTAGAAGGCTCGATATATAACTTAACTCGTTTAATAGGCAAAAGAGAACGAACCAAAGCAATAGAGACATTGGAATTATTGCTTAATTTAAGGGAAAAATCAGGTGGGGAGAAAGCGAATGGCGTTTTATGGGAAATTTATAAATATTTTGAGAACCTGTTAAAACTAAAGATTCATCCTGAAGAATGTAAGGGTGGTAAATTCTATTATATAAAAGGGGAAGCTAGTTTATGGGAAGAAGAGAGTTTAGTTAATGCACTTGCAAAGATATTTGATGCTGAATTTGCAATTAAAACAGGTAAAGGAGATCCTGATCTTGTAGTAACAAAATTAATATATAATTTATGCTCATAATATATTTTGTCGTTCAGTTAATGGGGTATTTTAAGCAAACTGACTGGAGTGGGGATTCCGGGCAAACTCAATGGGGAGATACTTCATCGTATTTTGATTTTAATTTAATAGACGGAAGAACTACGAAAGGGAATTTAAAATTATATACACCTTCGGGGATATGGAAAGCTTCAAAAGAACTGCCTATTTACCAGGTAAATGCCATTCAAACCGGGGATAATGGAATAATATATTTAGGTTGTGGAGTGGATAGCACAAGAGTAATTAAATTAGGAAACTACGGGGACAGTATTATATTTAATAAAGTGATTCAATCCGGTGGGAATCCGGGACAAGTATTATCAATGATAAAACTGTCAAATGGAAATCTTGTTATTGGAACTGAACGAGGAGATATATTCTTATTTCAAGATACAGTTGTTATAGGACATTTCCAACCAGGTTATAGGATTCAGACGTTATGTAAGGACAGTTGGATATATGCCGGGATGGAAACTGGAAAAATATACTGGTCAACGACTAATGGCGTGTTATGGAATTTAGGGGATACAAGTAGAATACCGGGGACAAATAGTATATATAATATTAAACCGTTTAACGGTTTTCTTTATGCGTGTACACAATCTTCAAGCGGGCAGGGACAGTTATACAAATCAGTAAATAATGGCAGGGATTGGATGATAGTAAACACTTTTACCGGTGTTGAGGCTGTTTATTCAATGGCAGAGGATTATGAACATAATTTATATGTTAGCACAGGGTATAGTGGAAAGATATTTAAGTCTTCTAATTCCGGGACTTCCTGGCAAGAAATACCGTCACCCTGGCAGACAGCTGACTTTTATTCTATTTTATGTGACTCTATAGGGGGAGTTTATGTTGCAGGACAATGTTTAGGAATGTCAAAAAGCGTTAAAGGAATGGCGTTTAGCACTAAAAATGACGGTGTAAATTGGGATACGGTTTTGGAATATCCGACAGGCGCATTACCCACAAGAGTACTTGCGATGACTCAATCAAATGAAGGTTTTATGGTTATAGGTGGGGACACGACTGTTTGTTTTGTTTCGGGGTATGCAGATTCAGGCTGGATAGTTTCTTCTGTTTATGATGCGTTTGATACTTTACCCAGAATAAATAACAGTCTAAAATTTATAAATATTCACTATACTTGTAATGCCGGAGATAGTATAAAAGTAAAGGTTCGATCATCTAAATATCCTGATTCCCTTGGTATTTGGGGTAACAATGTTTCTAACGATTCTAACCCTACAAAATATGGTGGGGCTAAAAATGGCGATAGATATATTCAATACAAAGTAAACTTAAAAACTAATAATGGTTATAAAAGTCCGAATTTGTCAGAAATTTACATAAAATATAGTATAGACATAGAAGAACCGATTATAGATTCTATTATTCTAAGCGACTCTTCCGTAAAATGGAATAGTTATGTGCTTATTTATTTTAATAAATATATTGATCGGTTTTCGGTTAATTCTTCCAATGTTGACAGTATTTTCAGATTAAATAATAACCATTCATGGAGAAGTGATACTGGAAGAGGCATTATAAAAGCTCCTGGGGAATGGATGACCTCTTCATTGTTAAAAATTCCTTTATCTACGTTAAGAATTGGTAGTGGCGAAGGATATTGTCCAACAATTACTCTGGGAGATACTGTGTATCCTGATTCTTCCGTCGTTAAAGATACTCTTGGAAATCCTTGTTTGCAACCTACAATTGTTAGTATTAGCGTAAAACCGGCAATAAGTGAGAATAATGAAAAATTATATCCGGAATTATCTATAACTCCGAATCCTTTCAACCAGTTATCAACAATAAGGTATAGTGTTCCTTTCAAAAGTAATGTTTCCATAAAGATATATAATTGTGTTGGACGCTTGTCAAAAGTTTTGCTTAATGAAGAAAAAGAAAAAGGAACATATTTTATGAGATTAGAAAATAATAATTTGACTAGAGGAATATATTTTGTTAAGTTCATGATGAATGATAAGATTATGGGTACAAAGAAAGTGATTTTAGTTTTCCCGAAAGGGAAAAAAAATGAAATGTCCATATTGTAGTTCCGAAGAGGATTATGTTGGACTTTACGACGAAGGAGCATTAGTCCAACTTATCCATTTTTTATGGGGTCCCGTTTACGGGGGAAAAAATGAAATGTCCATATTGTAGCTCCGAAGAGGACAAGGTTATCGATTCCAGAACGGGCAAAGATGGAAGCTCGGTCAGGAGACGAAGAGAATGCCTTAAGTGCAGCAAAAGATATACAACTCATGAGTACATAGAGAAAATTCCTCTTACGGTAATAAAAAGAGACGGCAGAAGAGAACCTTTTGACCGTCAGAAATTGATTCAGGGGATAAGTATAGCATCAAGCAAAAGGCCTATTTCCGTAGATACATTGGAACAACTTATAGATGAAGTGATATTGGCAATTGAAGATTTGGGGAAAAAGGAAGTGGAGTCTAAAATTATAGGCGAAGAAGTAATGAAAAGGCTTAAAAAATTGGATGATATAACATATATAAGATTTGCCTCTGTATACCGCTCCTTTAAAGACACCAGCGAATTTCTTGAAGAAGTGAAACATTTATTGAAAAACAGGTAATCTTCTAATTGTTTTTTGATTTTTGGGGGATACGTATTTTAGAATACAATATTAAGAAGACCATAATTATGACACACAGCCAGGCAAACCAATCACCGAATTTGGCGTAAAAAGTAAGCCCTTCGCGTAAAGATATATCTTCTATAATTACGCGTTGAGTAAAAATAGCGGTTCTTTGTTTTAATTCTCCGGTTGGTGTCACGAAATAGGAAATGCCCGTATTAGCGCATCTTATGATGGGAATGCGGTATTCTACTGCTCTTAGTATTCCCTGCTGGGCGTGTTGATATGGAGCTACGGTTCTTCCGAACCAGCAGTCATTCGTTATGTTTACAAGGAATTTTGCTCCTTCACGGACAAACCTTCTAGATACTCTGGGAAAGATTGATTCAAAGCAAATCAAAACTGAAAATGGTGTTTTATCGGGGAGTTCAAATATTTTATATTCGTTGCCCGGAGCGTAGTCACCCTGTCCAAAACCTAATTTTCTTAAACGGGGAAAAACATTATCAAAAGGTAATCTTTCGCCAAAGGGAACTAGATATTGTTTGTCATAAAATCCATTAAGTCCTGCGGGAGTCATCAGGAAAGAGGAGTTGTATACGTTATTGGGGGTGAATCTTCCGCTTCCAAACACTACAGGGATATTTAGTGAAGATACAAGTTTAGTTACATCCGTTTCCGTATTATCCAGATTAAAATATCCCGGCACTGCCGATTCAGGCCAAACGAGCAAATCGCATTTTCCTGCGGTTTTACTTAGTTTGTAAAGCACATTCATCCGATAATAAAAATCTTCACTTTGTCTTAATTCAGGCATAAAATTCGGTTGGATAATGCCTACTCTTAATTTTGTAGGATAAAAAATTGTTTTCAAGGAAACAATGCCTTGTAAATATATGATTCCCATGACGGCAAGCGATAAATAAATATATTTAATTTTACGTTTACTTATAGCGTAGAACAAAAGTGCATTTATGAGTAATATGAAAAATGTTATTCCTGGTAAACCGGCGAATTCTGCAGATTGAATAAGCGGAAGGTAAGAAATAATCGTATAACCCATACTGCCCCAGGGGAATCCTACGTCGTTAGTTAATGAACGTAAAAATTCTATAGCTGTCCATACAATCGGAATGAGGAGTACGCCTCTTTTATTTAAATGGCTTATGAGCCAGAGAGTTACTCCGAAAACCAATCCAAAATATATAAAAAGCAAAAAAACGCCCAACCACAACCATGCTTTTATTGGAGCATCAAGAAACAATATCCAGTAAAGCAATCCTGATGCAAATACCCCGCCCGATATGAAACTATATTTAAAAGCATTTCTGTGAGATTGAGGTGCATAAAGGCAGGCAAAGAGTAACGGTATGAAACTTACGAAAATAACAAAAGGTGCAAGATAAAAAGAAAAAAGTAGTAAAAAAGAAGTAAGCAAGCTCAGAGCTATACGAATTTTATTCGTAAGAAAAGAATTATTTATCATTTGTTTTTTTAGCAGATATAACCAGAACAAAACTACCTTCTGTTTTGCTGATAATTTTTGAACTTATGTCAAATTCTTGTACGGGTAACAATTCTTTAAAGTCTTTGGGCGAATAAAGTCCTATTTGTGAACCCGTGATTTTTTTTAAGAGTAATTTATGTGGAACGCTGAAAGCTGCTTTGCCGCAGGTTACTATAATGCAACGACCTTTTTGGTTTATAATATGTTTGATTTTTTCAACACCTTCATTTAGAGGAAAGAAGCAAAAGCTATAAAAAGATACTACCAAATCGTGTTTGCCTTCATAAGCAAGGAAATCTGCTTGCTTGAACTTTGCTATTTGGTTATATTTTTTATGAGCAAAACCAATCATATCGTTGGATTTATCGATACCCAATATTTCAGCGCCGGGATATATTTTACTGAGTGTTTTAGTCAGAACTCCTGCTCCACAGCCAACATCTAATATTGTTTGTGGGTGATGTATATCCTTTAGTCCCGTAAGTGTTTTTATAAGCGCATTAAGACTCTTTTTCCGCCATAATAAAAGAGGTGGCAGCTTAAAAGCCAGTTCATACAAAGACGGAAAGCTATAATAATGCATTAATTGAATTTATATGGGAAAAAATAAAAATCAAGATAAAATAATTAAGGGGGAGGGAATTTTCCTGTATTCGTGCTTTTGGTGTAAGGATGATATTTTTTGGTCGGGGAGACAGGACTCGAACCTGCGACCCCATGGTCCCAAACCATGTGCGCTACCAACTGCGCTACTCCCCGACTTATTAATTTAACAACCTACCTGTCCCGCCAAGGCGGGATAATTTTCGAGATATTTTTTTGCCTTAACTATTGCCCTTCCACGATGCGAAATCTTATTTTTTTCTTCGGAACTCATTTCCGCCATAGTTTTCCCTATTTCCGGCACAAAGAATATCGCATCATAGCCAAACCCGGAATTTCCGCGTTCATCTTCCGTTATGTACCCATCAACGGTGCCTTCAAAAGTTTTTGTTTCTTTTTCTAACCCGGAAACCGCTATTATGCATCTGAATTTCGCTTTTCTTTCTTCTAATTTTTTACCGGTAAGTTCGTTTAATAATTTTTTTCTATTATCTTCATAACTTACATTTTCACCGGCAAATCTTGATGAATAGACACCCGGTGCTCCATTGAGTGCATCTACTTCAAGACCTGTGTCATCTGCAATCGTTAACATTTTTTTTATTTCAAACCCAAATTCTGATTTTTTAATTGCATTTTCTTCTATAGTTTTTCCGTCTTCTTCGGGTAAATCAATATTTCCAAGGCTTACAAATTCTACATTCAGGGAATCCAGTATTGCCGTAATTTCTTTGAACTTATCTTTATTATTGGTTGCTACAAGTAGTTTTTGTTTCTCCACTAAATTAATGCGTTATGAAGATAGTCGTGAATCCCTGGGAAATAAAAGTTTTCTTTGCAGCTTTTGCCGATTTTAGTGTAGTATAGTTTTGAGCTCCTACTTTCCAGTAAGAATTTATATTTTCCATATAAAAAATATCTCCATATTGTGTTTTTAAAAGGTTATATAATTTTTCTGCATTTTCTTTTATATTAAATGCGCCAAATTGTATTCTGATAGTTCCTGTCCGGGATACTTCTTGCGTTTTTACAGGTTCTTCTTTTACTACCGGTTGAGCTATCTCGGTTGCCGATGGAGTTATGTCTTTTACTACCGTAACGGTTTCAACGTTTGTTTTTGTTACTGCTACCGTTTCAACTTCAGCAGGCATATCCGTAATTAAGATGGTATCTATTGTTGTTGATGCCATTGTTAAACCCGTGGAAATACATATTGTAAAAAACGTTATTCCTATATTTTTATACATAGATTCCCCCTCTTTTATTAGCATACACTATAAAAAAACATTCTCTTATGTCAAGCAAAAAAGTAAATAAGTTTAGCTTTGGATTTGTTTAACTGTTATAGCCTAATTCAAAAGCCTTGAGGTTTATATCAATTATTTTTGGAGGAAAGTGTTCTTTGATAGTTTTAATCCAGCATTCTTTAGGGAAATCGAGTCTTTTTGCAAGCGCGCCAAGAAGGATGACATTTACTGTTTTGGAGTTCCCTATTTCCTTTGCCAGTTCCAATCCATTTATCAAGAACATTTCTTTTGAGTGTTTTTTTATTTCTTCGGGAATATTTTCGGGATATTTATCTATACCTGTTGATACGGAGAACGGGGGCAATTTATAATTATTTACAATGCATACTCCCGATTTTTTCAGGAATTTTATTTGCCGGAGGGTTTCCAATATTTCAAAAGAAAGTATAAAATCGGCTTCGTTTTCTCCTATAATGGGAGAGTAAATTTTTACCCCGAATCTGACTATAGAAACGACTGCACCTCCGCGTTGAGCCATACCGTGGACTTCACTTTTTTTCGCATCAAGTCCTGCTTCAATTGCTACTTTGCCGAGTAAATCAGAGGCAAGAAGTATTCCCTGCCCGCCTACTCCGCATATAAGAACGCTTGTTTCTTTCATATAAAGTATTGGGTCAAGTGACCCAATCTACCCTTTTATTCAAGTTTTAAGTTTATTATATAGAAATGAACACCGACAAATGGTCCAAAGTGTAATCCTCCTGTATCCCCGCATAGTCCTACACCAAGTGTTACGGATAAAGGAAATATATCGGATACCGGATAATATTCTATTTCCCCAAAGACTTCGGCTACCGGTTTCATAGTGCTGTCATTTTTTATGCCTGCGCCACCACCTAAAAGATAATTCACCTTAAATGTAGGCGAACCGGCATCTTCCGGTTTATAATTAGCTTCCGTGTTGGCTATCTTGAAAGAGGCGCTTACGCTTGCCGACAGTGTGCTTTCCATTTTAGGGAACTTTAACGACATATTTCCGGCTGTTGCCTGTAGAGCTACTTTTTGGGTAACATAAGTTCGAAATGTTATAAATCCCGTGGGATATGCTCCTAAACCGAGCGCAAGTTTGTCCGCGTTTATAAGTAAAAGTAGAATTAACATTTTGGTTCCTGTGAGATTGATTTTTTTACGCACACCTGTTGGCATAAACCGCAACCGGTGCATAGTATAGGGTCTATATAAGCTTTATTGTCTTTTAATGTTAATGCCGGGCATCCCAAATTTATACACAATTTACAGCCTGTGCAGACGTCGTTGTTTACTTTCATTACGAATTGTGGTTTTATTCTTAAAACGCAATCCCGTCTTGCTATGATAACCGAAGGTTCGGGAATGGCGATTTCTCTTTTTAGAATAGTTTTTAATTCATCTAAGTTATACGGGTCTACTATGAAAACCCTTTTTACGCCACAACCTTTAACGAGTTCTTCTATTGATACCTTTCTTGCGGGTTCTTCTCTTGCGGTTTGACCCGTTCCCGGGTGTTGTTGGTGCCCGGTCATTGCGGTGATAAGGTTGTCAAGGATCAAAACAGTAGTGCATCCGTTATTATAGACAAGATTTATAAGCGCAGGTACTCCCGTATGGAAGAAAGTAGAGTCTCCGATTACCGCAACAAGTTTGGTTTTATCTTCCGGGATAGATGCTCTTTCAATTCCGTAAGCATTGCTTATGGAAGCGCCCATACAGACACAGGTTTCCAGAGCGTTTAACGGCGGAAATGCGCCAAGAGTATAACATCCGATATCTCCCATAGCGTGAAGTTTTAATTTATTTATCGTGTAGAAAGCGCCTCTGTGTGGGCATCCGGGACAAAGCACCGGAGGTCTTTTAGGAATTTTTACCGTTAATTCGGTTGGTTTTGGAGTGCTTATATCAAAACTTTTTCTAAGCACAGCTTGAGTAAGTTCTCCGCAGATTGGGATTTTATCTTTTCCCGTTACCTGTATTCCTAATATTTTTATGTTATTTTCGAGAAACGGGTCATTTTCTTCTATTACGTATATTTTTTTCACTTTACCTGCAAATTCTTTTATAAGTTTGATTGGCAGGGGATATGTCATTGACAATTTAAGGAATGATGCATCCGGGAAAACTTCTTTAGCGTATTGATAAGATATGCCTGAAGTAATGATACCGATTGAGGTATCGTTTATTTCCATAAGATTTTTATTAAGTTGTTCGTTATAAGCCTGAAGTTTGAGAAGCCTGTTTTCTACGATAGGATGCCAGCGTCGGGCATTAGACGGCAGGCAAAGGAACTTTGAAACATTCGGCACATAGCCTTTTATTGGATGATTGATTTTATCTTCAAGTGTTACGGGTGTGCTTGAGTGACATATTCTTGTGGTCATTCTGAAGAGAAGAGGCGTGTCGAACTCTTCCGATATGTCAAACCCAAGTTTTATTAAATCTTTTGTTTCCTGTGAATCCGAAGGTTCGAGCATAGGTATTTTAGCCATAAGCGCATACCATCGGTTATCCTGTTCGTTCTGGGAAGACCACATACCCGGGTCATCTGCAGAAACGACTATAAATCCTCCGTTTACTCCTTCGTAGCTGACGGTAAAGAGTGGGTCAGCGGCAACGTTGAGTCCGACGTGCTTCATAGCGACGAGTGTTCTTGCACCGGCGAATGAAGCGCCTACTGCGACCTCAAAAGCAACTTTCTCGTTAGTGGCCCATTCAACATAAATGTCTTTGTATTTTCTAAGATTTTCAAGTATTTCGGTTGAAGGCGTGCCGGGGTATGCGGTGGCGATATTGCAACCTGCTTCGTATGCCCCGCGGGCGACAGCTTCGTTACCTGAAAGCAAAACTTTCATAATACTGGGAACTTATATTTATTTGTAAATCTGTCAAGCTTCTTTTTCAGGGTAATTAAAAAAAATGGAAAAAGTTAGTGTTAATAAAGTAATTTTTTAAACCTTAGTGCGTATATGGAACTACCTGCCAGTTATTTCCGTTGTTGAGATATTCAAACAAGTAAATTTTCCTATTGGTATATAGTTTTATGAGTTTAGCGTTATTTTTACTTTCCAAATCTTCCGCATACAGAATGTCGCTATTTTCAATTATGGCATCATTCCTGCAGATTACGGATAAATAATTATACCTTCTAAGCGTTACAGTTTTTTCATCGCTGCCCACAGGGTCTTTGATAAAAACTATTGCATTATGGATATTTCGGTTAGTTACTTCATTATAACAGTTATTGTTTGTGCCCCATACTTTGAACACTTTAGTCGCATTCGGTATATAAGAAAAAATACCTATTAAAAATAATAACGTAACCACTGCTCGTATGTTCGGTTTAGCTAAAGATTCAAGCTTTACGGCAGTAATAATTACTAACAAAGGTATGATTTCGTAATAATAATGAGGACCTGTCGGAGTGTTTCCGTGCGCCCAGAAAAATCCCATAAATATTATGGAAAGTCCGATTATGCCCATAAATATCCACTCAAAACCTGTCTTTTTACTTTTACATATCCATAAAGCTACAAATACAAGGGATAACAACGGCCAACCGAATAGATGTAACGAAATTGTAAAAACGTTATACATTAAATTTACGATAGCTTTTAGCAAAGAATGCCCTTCCATATTAACGGATAGAGAGCCAATATCCGTGCCAAAACCTGCAATATTTAATTTAGCGAATTCGCACAAAGAATAACCGTAATGTAGAGGGTGTCCGGTCAGGGTGAAATTATCATACAACTGGAAAACCAATAACGGCAGGAATCCCGTGACAAATAAAACAGCCATTCCCTTGTTTAATTGTTTTTTGTGTTCCATTATAATAATAAATATCAGCGAGGACAGGAAAAAAGCAAAAGGCAATGTTGGTCTTGATAAAAAAGCAATGCTTATGACGAATCCTGATAATAAAGCCAGATACCATTGGGACTTTTTATTAAAAAGTTTTATGATTAAAAACAATCCGAGTAATGAGAACAATGTGCTTGAGTTCTGGTTTAGGAATGATGCAGAGAAGAACAAAAATGCAGGGGATAAAAGCAGGAATACTGCTCCCGTGCGGGCGGTAAAAGGTGTATATAAGTTTTTAAGCAAGAAATATAAAACCAGTAATAAAAGAGCGCCTATTAAAGGGCAAATTATCCAGGGGGCTTTGATTAGAAATCCTAAAAGCAGAAGAAACGGGTGTCCCGGAGCGGGCATAGAAAAGAATCTGCCATTATTATTAATCATATTGAAACCGTCAAAAAATTCTGGATATACCTGAGAAGGTACCCATCTTTTACCCGTTAAGAATATTTGAGCCTGTTTATATACGGCGGTGTCATCTTCTTTTGGGTAGTGGTTATAACATTTCCAGGATATTAAATTTGCAGCCAATAGGGATAGCAAAACAATTCCGATAAGGAAATGAGGTTCTTTTATTTTCATAATGGGATTTTTGTAGTCCAGAATTTTTCTGAGAGGAGCAATAAAATAGAGAATAACGGCAACGGGAAGAAGCAGGATTATATGTTTTAGTTGTTCAAGATAAAAAGCAATTATTATATGATTTAAGAATGAGAATTTTTTTATTAAGATTGGAATAATTGTATATATGGAGAAAGAGATGAGTGTAACCAGTAGTATTACGAGTATGTTTTTGGATAGACTTTTTTTCATAATCTATCGGTAATAGTATTTTTTAAGTTAAGTTTGTCAAATTAAAAATACGTAGTACATAGGTAGTCAGGGATTGGCGTTACCGTTTTATATTATCAACTTAGACAAAAAGTGACCTTAAAAGGTCGCGCTACGTTCACTTTTATTTAGTCGGGGCAGTTGTCCAGCCCTGCAAAGCCGGATTAAAGCTCCGCTCTACCTTATTAATTATTATCTGTTTTTTATCTATTGAATTCTCTTTTAATCACTGTTAATTAAAATCTATGTAAATCTTTTCCAAATCTGCGTTCCCAAATTTTTTGTTTAGTGTAATTTTGTGTTTAGTTAGAGTTCGTGATCCGCCTCAGGCGGAACGTTACTCTAAATTATCCAGCTTTGCTGGGCTTAGTGCCTTTGTGGTAGAAAGTCCTTGGAGCTTTAGCCCTTAGGAATTTCTATCCTGAGCTTGCGAAGGGCAAGCCTTTTGTTTTTTTCTGTTCCATCCTTGTTAAGCAGTTTTTATAATAGATATAAAAAAAGGAATTGACTTTTGCAAATAAAGTATTAACATAACAAAATCAGGATAAAATAGCAGGGGGATAATAATGAGAAGAACGCATATGGAGAGAAGTCGCAGGCACAACAGAAGAACCTGGAGAAAGATAAGTACCAGACTGAAACCTTCAGCCAATGATTTAAAAACAGAGAAATTCCAGGGAGTTTTGAGAAAACTGCATGAAGCGGAAAAAGCAGAGAAAAAGAATTAAAGGCTCTCAATTTATAATAAGTACACTCACCAAGTAATAAAATTTCCCTAGTTTCTGTTAGAAAATGATTAATATCAAAAAAATAGGTATTTTGACGCGCGACTGCGCGGGAGTAAATGCGGCTATAAGAGCAATCGTAAGAACGGCATGCGCTTATGATATGGAAATCGTTGGTATAATGAGAGGGTATGAAGGTTTGATAAACAATGAGATTATACCTCTTTCCAGCCGTTCAGTTTCAGGTATAATTAATTTAGGCGGAACTATTTTGAAAACTTCCCGTTCCAAGACATTTTGCAGTAGCGAGGGTAGGTCGCAAGCGGCAAAAAATATAAGAGCCAATGGAATTGACGGTTTAATTGTCGTAGGCGGTAACGGTTCATTAACCGGGGCGCATTTATTAGCCGTTGAACATAATATTCCTGTAATAGGGGTGCCTACTACGATTGACAACGATATAAACGGTGTGGATAATGCAATTGGAGCGGATACTGCAATAAACGTAGCGATAGATGCATTGGATAAGATAAGGGATACGGCAGTTTCTCTGGAAAGGATATTTGTTGTAGAAGTTATGGGACGCAATTGCGGTTATATAGCTTCAAAAGTTGCGTTAGCGGGTGGGTGTGAGGAAGTTTTGTTGCCGGAAAGAGATTTCAATATGGACAATCTTTGTGAAGATATTGAAAAAGCAAGCAAAAAAGGGAAAGTAAGCTGGATAATTATAACGGCGGAAGGCAAAGCAAAAGCTCTGGATTTAGTGCGTACTATTAATGAAAAGACAGGGTTTGACATACGGGCGGTAGTTTTGGGGCATATCCAGAGAGGCGGTCATCCGACTGCTTTTGACAGGGTGCTTGCGGCATATTACGGGAATTTTGCAGTTGAACTTTTTAGAAAAGGCGAGATTAACAAATGTATGCGGTTAGAAAAGAATAATACTATGGTAAGTTTCCCCTTAGAAGAGGCAATTAAACCTAAGAACATTGAAGTAGAGAAGTGCTACGGTTTAATTAAAATCCTTGCAGGTTAATATTTTGTGTAAACGGGAATAAAAATGCAACATATTAAAATAATGAAAAAAATTTTGTTTTGCGGGATGTTGTTGAGTCCTTTGAATTTACTTGCTGCGGGCAATATTCTTTCAAAAATGGGAGATCTTATTGTGCCTTTTGGAATTATAACATACGGGTTAGTTCTTTTTACGGTTATTTCCGGGTTACGCGGATGGCAATTTAAGAAACATAAGTTAATTGCAATAATTGCAGTTAGTTTTGCGACTATCCACGCGGTAATTATTCTTTTGTTGAAGTTTGTTATACAATAAAAAAGGAGAAGAATGAATATATTAAAACCCTTAATGATTTAGTGGTTTGTTTTTTAGTATGGTTTTTACTCCGTTAAAAGCATTTGCGGATCCTCCTAAAAATATTATTATGGAATTTAATATCAACCCCATTACTGGTCAACCATACAATTCCCCAGACAGTCCAAAAATATTAAAAGTTAAAGTAGTTCATCCCGTGAAGCCAAACCAACAGAAACATTTTATATCTTATATAAAGGTTTTTCTGAATAAAGATTTAGTGGTGGAACAACATTTCAAAAGCCAATCCAGTGATTCAGCGCAAGAAGTATGTTATTCCTTGATAGATGCAAAAATCGGAGATAAAATACTAACAGAAGCTAAATGTAGTATTTATGGAACGGACAAGAAAGAACTTTTGATATCTGAGCCGAAGCAAGGTGAAAAGTAATATGGACGTTAAACAAGCAATATCGGAAAGAAGGGCGTATCGTTCGTTTGAGCCCGTGGAAATCACGGAAGAGTTAATTAATAAGTTTGCAGAAAGTGCAGGTTTGGCTCCTTCTTGTTTCAATAACCAGCCGTGGAGGTTTGTATTCGTTTATGAACCTGAATTATTGAAAAGTATGCATTCTGCTTTTTCCAAAGGGAATGAGTGGGCGCAATATGCATCTATGATAATAGTTGTTTTCAGCAAAAAGGAATCCGATTGTGACATAAAGGGAAGAGAGTATTTCTTGTTTGATACGGGTATGGCGGTTGGTTTTATGATGTTAACGGCGACCGAACTCGGTCTAGTAGCGCATCCTATTGCGGGTTATAATGAAGATAAGGTTAAGGAAATAGTCGGTATTCCTGCGGATATGAAAGTTATAACGCTTATACTGGTAGGGAAGCATTCGGAAACAATCAATCCTATTCTTTCGGAGAAGCAGGTCAAGGATGAGAAAAACAGACCGGATAGGATGCCATTAGATAAATTTGTTTATAAGAACAAGGTTGTTTGAGTAAGTATTTGGACGATTTTTCATCAATTTTAATCAATTTTTGGCAGAAATTTTCATTCTCAATTTCCTCGAAAATCACAGAAGAGATTTTCGCAAATCTTTATCCCCAAGTTATTAAAGGAATTCCCCCCTGTTTTCAAATTGTTTTTTTAGTTGACTTATTAAAGAATACGGTAATATTAATCTTTTAGTGTGGTATGAAATTTAAGAAAGGGAGGAAGATGAAAAAATATATAAAGTTATTTTTCACTTTTTTTGTTTTTACCGCAATCTCTTCTAATTGTTTTGCTCAGTACCCAAACTGGGAAAATTATGCGAGCGGGAAGTGGATTACCGCTTTTGTGAACAAAGGGAATAACATATGGATTGGCACGGATGGCGGAGGGTTGGTATGTATGGACACGGCTAACGGGGATATGGTATTTTATAACCACGCGAATTCAGGGTTGCCCTGCAATAATATCACTACGCTTGCGCTTGAGGATTCAAACATATGGATTGGGACTTATGGCGGCGGGTTAATAAAATTTAACGGAACGAGCTGGACTGTTTATAATAAGAATAATTCAGGGTTGCCGAATAATGTCATTAGTGCCATTGCAATAGAAGACAGCGTAAAATGGATTGGAACTTATGGCGGTGGGGTGGCAAGATTTGACGGAACGAACTGGACTGTTTATAACTACGGCAATACGGGAATATGGTGTGAGGAAGTCACTACTATTGCATTGCAAGACTCAATAAAATGGATAGGGACTTATAGCAGCGGGTTGGTAAGATTTGACGGAACGAACTGGACTTCTTATACCCACAGTAATTCCGATTTTCCGTGCTATGAGGTTGATGCTCTTGCAATAGAAGGGAGCGATGTCTGGATTGGCGCTTATGACCATTCAGGCGGCGGTCTTATAAAGTTTGACGGAACGAATTGGACGGTTTATACTACGAGCAATTCAGATTTGCCTTCCAATGACATTTTTTCTCTTGCATTAGAAGATACGGCTTTATGGATTGGCACAAGTTATGGAATAGCAAAGTTTGACGGTGTTAACTGGACGGTTTATGACAAGAACAATTCGGGGTTTCCCTCTTATTATGCTTGTGTCGTTTCAGTGGCGGGGAATACAAAATGGGTCGGGACGCGTGTTGACGGGGTGATAAAATTTGACGATGACACCGTATGGACGGTTTATAATCCGAGCAATTGCGGGTTATCCAGAAACTGTATTAGCGCTCTTGTGATGGAAGGGTCAACAAAGTGGATAGGAGTTTCCTATGGTTATAATGGATTAACAAAATATGACGGGATCAACTGGACGACTTATAATACGGGGAACTCGGGAATACCTAATGATGACGTTATGGCGATTGCTCTTGAAGGAAGCACGAAGTGGCTTGGAACTTATTATGGCGGGTTGGCAAGATTTGACGGGATTAACTGGACGGTTTATAACACGGGAAATTCGCAGTTGCCGTATGATTGGGTTCAGGCTGTTGCCGTGGAAGACAGCGTAAAATGGATTGGCACTTATGGTGGAGGGCTGGCAAAATTCGACGGAACGAACTGGACGATTTATGATACGGCAAATTCAATAATGCCTTCTGACTGGGTTGAGGCAATTGTTGTTGAAGACAGTATAAAATGGGTTGGGACGCACGGAGGGTTAGTAAAGATTGAAGACACGGTTTTGACCGTTTACAATGTAAGCAATTCGGAATTACCTTCGGACACTATTTTATGTATTGCGCTGGAGGGGAATGTAAAGTGGATTGGGACTTATTATGGCGGGTTAGCGAAGTTTGACGAGGTTAACTGGACGATTTATGACAAGAACAACTCGGGAGTAATCTGTAATAGTGTTTCTGCGATTGCGGTAGAAGGGAGCGCAAAATGGATTGGGATGGACGGCGGCGGATTAACAAGGTTTGACGGGACAAACTGGGTTTTTTATAATGTGGGAAATTCGGGATTGCCCAGCAATGTAGTTACTGAAATAGTATTTGAGGGTGGCAAAAAGTGGATTGGAACAAACAATGGATTGGCGACTTATACAACGACAGGGATACAAGAAATATCAAAAATCAAAAATCAAATATTAAATATAAAAATAGGACAAAACCCATTTGTACAATCAACAACTATTAATTATACTATTCCTCCGAATAACGATTATACGAATACAAGATTAACGATTTACGATTTAACAGGCAGTTGTGTAAAAACACTTGTGAATGAAGAAAAAGAAGCGGGGAGTTATGCTGTAAATTTGGATGCGAAGGGACTAAAAACAGGAGTTTATTTTGTGAGGCTAACAGCAGGGAATTATAAAGAGAGTAAGAAGCTGGTGTTGATGAGATGATAAATACAGAAATGGTAAAAAATGTCCAGCTGAGCTGCCACCGCCAAGGGCCGCTTCGCTCCAGATAAGAATCCCTAAGGGCTATTGCCTAAGGGCTTCTAAGGAGAAAGATGAAAACAGATATATTGCTTTTAATTCTTTGGGGGGTTATGGGGATGGCGCTTTTGGTATCTTTTATTTTTAACAAACCTATTTCCCATGAATCGCTAAACAGACCGGTAAAGTTATTATCGGGGATATCATTTTTGCTTCCGATTATACTTTATCGTGGGCATATTCAATATTCGCTTCTTGGATTATCTATGGGTTTGTTGATTTCTTTATCCTCCCTTTCCTGGAAAGAAGAAAAAAAGGACTACAGGACGGCGCACGGAATATTCGGGTTGATACTTATGGGATTTTATCTTATAGATGTAATATTTAAAAACTCGATAACAGCTTTGGTTATATGGATGGGGATGTTTGGATTATTGTTTTTAGTGTGCGGGATTTTAAACTGGGGAATAGTTTATAACGATAATAAGAGGGAAGAAAAAAGCAAATTCTTTCGAATGGCTGTCGGCATAATCGGGGGGATTTGCTGTGTGGAAACAATTGTAGTTCTGGTGTTGTTAGCCGGTGGTAAATAAATAGGCGAAAATGGAAAAAAATATTTTTTGTATATTTTGCGGTATAGTATTTGGAGTAGTAAATCTCAATGCCGGTTCTGTAAGATTGGATGGAATGGGCGGAGTAGATATTGCAGTAGAAGACATAGAAAGCGAGATGTCCGAAAACCCTGCTAAATGGCTGGATTTTAATAAACCGGCACTTATGTTTAACGGATTTTATAGTGAATGTGAGTACTTTGACGATTATAATAATCTTATTGATTGCTTCCATTATCGCAATTTTTTCACAAGAAAACTTGAAGGATACGCACTTTATCCTTTCAAAAAAGCAGTTTTTGGACTTGGATATACGGACAATTTAAATGGGTATAAATATTGGTCTCTCAGCCCTTACTGGCATTATAAAGAGGGAGAGTATGTAGAGGGTATTTGTACAAACACATCCTATCAGCGTAGTATTTCCCATTGTCCTATCTTCTGTGCAGGGATTAAAGTGAAAACAATAAATATCGGAGTTATGGCAAAGCTTTCTAACGCCCCTCCGTCAATATATAAATCAGAAACTACTTATAATTTTGACAGCTCATCCTATTGCTCAGATACATCCGATTATTCTGCCTCTAACTATTCTTATATTTTGGGAATTACGACCAGTGGTGTTCCCAAAACCTACATTTCGGGGAGTATTGAGTATAGTGAGTACAAACGGTTATACTCTAAGGCAAGCGATTTCGATCATAATTCCTACTCTACTAAGGTCAATTTATTGGTTCGGAGAAAAATTACAGATTGGTTGACTATTGGAACAAAAACATATTATAGATACTGGCATGACCACTCTGATACTCCCTTTGGAGCCTTTAATTATTTTTATTGGTACTATAATGGGATTCCATTAGGAATTGTTATTTCGCCGGATAGCCAGACAATAATCGGTATGGATGTATATGATTTAATTAAGATTAGCACTAATTTTGTCCGGATGAGTTATCCTCGCATAGTAATCGGCGCTGAAAGACTTGTGGGACAATTTGCACTTCGATGCGGGTTAGAAGCCTGTCAGGCATATGACGGTTGGAAAGATTACACCTTTGACCCGAAGGTTGGGATTGGGTACCATTTAACGAACAAATTAAACCTCGACCTGACGATGGAGCCAATGGATTGGTATCCATGGAAAATGGCTCTCCAATATAAATTCTAAACCAATTGAATTCCTGTTTTTATGACTTTTCTTGGGAGTAAATTATAAGGCAAGCTTGCGCTTGGTGTATTATATGTAACCCCGAATAAACCTATTTTTGAGGAGAGTTTACCCGTGCATGCAAACGTAAAAACACCTCTATATAAAAGAAAGATTGACTTTTCGAAATTATTAGGTTTAATAGAAGCAAGAGGAGGGTAATTAAATAGATACCCGGACAACAGTATTTAAATTTATTTAAAAAAATGATAAGAGTAATTTTGTTACTGGGTTGCTTAATAGGCCCCTGTTTATTAGTTGGAAAAGAGACAAGACCGGTAGTTCAAGATAAAGGCGACCGGGTGCTATATATTCAGGATTTAAAATATGCCGTTCCCCAAAAAAGATGGGAAGCTGCCGAAATACTTGGTAACGCCGGAGACATTTTTGCGGTCCCTTATTTGATAAATGCGTTAAAAGATGGGGTGGTCAAAGTTCGTGAAAACTCTTGCGAGGCACTTGGCAAACTTGGAGATAGAAGGGCGGTAACGCCACTTATAGAGAGATTAAAAGATTCTTATCCTTCCGTGCGGTATGCAGCAGGTGAAGCGCTTGCGAGATTGCATGACGGAAGCGGTGTTTCAATTATAGTCCAGGCAATAAGAGATACAACCGTTCCTTTTGAAAGAAGGGCAGGAATTGCAGAAGCGCTTGGAATTTTAGGTGAAAAACAGGCGATACCGGTTCTTGTTGCTGTGCTTAATGACCCGGCATCTCCGAAATTAAGAGAAAATGTTATTACTGCACTTGGTGTCCTTAAAGCAGAAGCGGCTGTAAGAGCACTTACGAATAGATTGAAGTCAGACGTAGAGAGTAGCCCTCAATGTCGTGTAGCAATAACGCAGTCATTGCTGGAAATAGGAGATAAACCCGGGTCAATAGGACCGTTGATAAGGGCATTAAAAGACCCTGATGTCGTAGTCAGAAAAGGGGCATCGGATGCACTTGGGAAGTTTATATATAAAGATAGGGCTACAATACCTATACTTATTGATTTCTTAGAGCCTGAAGATACTAGGGAATACGCAGCTATGATGCTGGATTCTTTCTTTAATAATCAGGATGAAATTGACCTCCTTGCAAAAGTAGTAGGTGCTACCGGAGATTCAAAGAAACCTGCTCGCTTATATGCTATACAGAGATTAGAAAAAATAAAAGACCCGGGAAGTGTAAGGTGTCTTATAGAAGCTCTTAATGACCCGGACTCAATTGTCAGGGCAAAAGCATCTACTGCCCTGGGAGTGATAAAAAGTCCACTAGCGATTCCACCTCTTATAAAGTTTGTTAATGACACAAGTTTAATAGTAGCGAGAGACGTGGTGGTAGCTCTTGGTGAGATAGGAGACCCTTTATGCGATACTACTTTATTCCAAATTATAAGTGATAAGAACAAGGATTGGGGACTTCGTACGTTAGCGGCTCAATCTATAGGAGAATTGCCCTTTAAAAAAGTATTTGACCGGTTATTAATGGGTCTGCGGGATAAGAATGCTGATATCCGCTATCTTTCGGTTGTCTCTCTTGATGAACTTGGCAGGAAAGAAGCCCTTTCTTCTCTGGATTACACGGCAAAAAATGATTCAGATAAAGAGACAAGAAATGCGGCACGACTTGCTGTGGGTAGACTCAGGGGAAAATCTTCTAATAGATCATATTAGTTTTTGTATATTGATTGCCGGACAGTAGTCACGGCAGGTGAAATTAAAAACCTATTTTGGAAAATTGTCTCTCCTCTATTTAGTAGTTTTATTCCCAAAAAGCACAAGATTTTCCCCCTCAATTTTTTGATTTTATAGTGAAATGAAAAAGATTGGGATTAAAGATTGACAAAGATAGGTTTTGAGAATATTGAGTATTTGTCGAGTATAAAGAATAATGTCAGAAATGGTAAAAAAGCATCCGAAATTTTTAATATGGCGAATGCCAAATAATATGAAAAAACATCTTATTATATTGCTATTATCTTTAATTAGTGCTTTTATAGTATGTAATTTTACTGAAGACATATCATATAAAATACTTGGGAATGTTTATTTTAAAAGTGTGGTTAGGATAAAAGTTGGGTATGATAGTTTAGGTATTCCCATTGTAGATTATGGATTTGGTAAGATAAGGAATCCGGTGACAGTTAGCCAACACGCAATGGAATTTTTCGAGTGTGAAAAAAGGAGAGAATTTATTAATTGTGCAAATTGGCTAGTAGATAATTCAAAATCTTTTGGAGAGTATTCTATTTTGGAGTATGCTTTTCCCTGGCCAATCTTTAATCTAACTTCCCCATGGCGTTCAGGAATGGCACAGGCTCAAGCAATACAAGTGCTAACCAGAGCTTACGATTTTACAAAAGATATTAAGTATTTAAATTGTGCAAAAGAATTGTTGAATGCTTTCTTTGTAGAAGTTAAAGATGGGGGTGTTACTTATAAAACAGTAAACAATGGATGGTGGTATGAAGAATATGCAGATGAAGGGCGTACAAAATCGATGGTTCTAAATGGCATGATGTTTACAGTTTTAGGGATATATGAATACTATGAATACACCCAGAATTCGGATGCCAAGTATCTTTTTGATCAAGGCATTATTAGTTTAAAAGAAAACCTTTATAGATATAATAAAAATGGGTACTCTTATTATGATATTCTTGAACATCCTGCAGGTGCCGGATATCACAATGTCTATATTCAATTACTAGATAGTTTATATAACATTACAAACGAAATAGTTTTCCAAGAGTACAGTAATATATGGGAAAAATATAAAAAAACTCCTCTTATATTGAGAATGATAGAAAAACCTACAAAGGCAGGAATAGCTATCTTTGTTTTTAATTTTTTTATTTTATTTGGATTGCTTGAAATTATAGTAAGTTTTAAAAAAAGAAAACATACAAACTAGAGGTTGAATTAATTAGTAACAGAAGTAGTTTTTTATCACCTAAGAAAATGATAGTGATAGAATTTTACAAAATTAAAATCGAAAAAGATTTGACAATTTTGTCTTTTTCCCTTTAGTATAGAAAAGTGGAGTTGGATGGAAAGAACTTAATATTTTGTTAATGGAGAGATGGCCGAGCGGCTTAAGGCAAACGATTGCTAAGCGGATCCGGGCATTTTCGTAACCCCCAGTAAATTCAAGCGAATCCCGTGATAATCCTAATGAAATCCCCCTTTTTTTTATGATTTTATTTTGATGGATTTTGATCAATTTTGACCAATTTATGTAAGAAATTTGGAAGAAATTTTTATCGCTCAATTTTCTCGAAAAATACAGGAGAGATTTTCGTAAATCTTTACCCCAAATTTGGCACAGGATTTTTCCCCTTAATTTTTTGACAAGACAGGCAAAAAAATCTTGACTTTCCATATATAAATAATTATCTTCTCTTTATGAAAGCTTTGATGTTGTTGATATTTTTGTTGCCAATTTCTGCTTTCGCAAGTTGGCCACAGATATATGTAAGAGGGATGGGGGGAGGCGTTACAATAGACTCCTATGATAATGTAATTATCGTAGGTTCTGCCCACATTGATTCTCTTTTGACTGCACATACTATTAAATACGACTCCAGCGGTGGTATTATCTGGTCAAGAGATTTTGAAGCTGGCACCATATATGGTGGAGGAGCAGGAGTTGTATGCGATAAAAGTAATAATATTATTATCGGGGGATGTGTATATTCGGCAGAAAGTCATTATGCCTACTGCACTCTAAAGTATAGCTCTGAAGGCACTTTATTGTGGAGTAGAATCTACAGGGTTGATTCACTGGATTTGGAAGCAGAAAATGATATTGCGGTAGATAAAAACAATAATGTAATTGTCACAGGGGAGAGTGGATTGGGGTATTGCACTATAAAATATGATTCTATGGGAACAGAACTATGGCGTAAATATTTTCCTATGGGGAATAAATGGTCAGGTCCTTTTTTAACTATAGATATTCACAATAATGTAATGATATCTCTTAATTACCTCAATAAATCTCTTATTGTGAAATACAGCCATAATGGAGATTCTCTATGGACAAAACAATTTGATGATAGCATTACCGGTCCACTTGTTATGGATAAAAACAATAACATAGTTATCGGAAGTACCTTACAACAAAATGATACAAGCTATATTGTTTCTATTACAAAAGTTGATTCTATGGGAACAACTATTTCAAGAAAAGAATATGCTTCCGATCAAGCAGGAACTCCTTATGACATTACTATTGATAATGATGGAAATATAATTACAGCAGGAGTTGCAAGGATAGATACTAATAATGGTGATTATAGTGGTGATTTTGGCATAACAAAATATACGCCTGGTGGGGATAGTATTTTATGGAACAGAACTTATCATAAAGAAAACTTTGAATGGGGAAAAGCGGTTGCTGTAAATTCAAAAAATGAAATTTTTGTTACGGGGACAATTGGACTTGGTGATACAATTATGGCATGGTTTACCTTGAAATATGACTCGGATGGCAATTTGATTGGGATATCAGAGGAACAATCTGCCCCGAAGAAACTAAACCATATAACTGTTTTCCCGAATCCTTTTACAAGCAAAACAACTCTTCGATACTCAATACCCAGATCTTCCAAGGTCTCGTTGAATATTTACGACATTTCAGGCAGTTGTGTTAAGACTTTCGTTAATGGAGAAAAACCGGCAGGGAGTTACACCACAACCCTGAATGCAAATGAACTAAAAACAGGGGTATATTTTGTGAGACTGACGGCAGGCACATTCAAAGAAACGAAGAAGTTGGTGTTGATGAGGTAAATTAAGAAATAGTCGGAGGACTGATTAATGAGAAGAATGTTTATTTTTGTCACCTTGTTTTTATGTGCTGCTATGAGTATGGGGAGTAAAGAGAAGTTTTCGGAGGGATTAGCTAATCTGCCTAAAGAAAAAGCTTTAGACAGTTTGAAAATTCTGATAACCATGAGACTGAAAGAACCGCCGAGACAGCCCTTTCTCATTACGAATGTTGATAGTATTGTAAAAGATATTTTTATTAAGTATAATGGAAAACGTTGGGAAAAACATTATCCTAAAAAAGTAGTAGATATCCTGAAACCCGTATTGAAAGAGTTTCACCATTTTTTCTATATTCAACGTTCTCATGTAAAAAAAGATAGTGGTAGAGGGACATATATCGAACTTGAACCCCGGGATTCTATTAATAAATTTCCTGAGAGCATATTAAAATACGGCAAAATATTACAACCCATTCTTTTTTATTGTCCGGTTGACAAAAATTTGGATAGTTATCGTATTCCCGTAACATTTAAAGATACGTTGGTATTACTCGGTTCTTTTTTAGCAGATTTGCATAGAAGCAATAGAATAAGCTACTTCTATGAGCCTATAGATTCTTATTTAGCCAGATTGGACCCCATAAAAGCGGATTCTATAATGTGTGATTCATTGTCTTCAAACGAAAAAATAGTATCTAAAAAACTTTTTGCGATGATACCGGATGTGTGGGGTTTTCTTGTAGAAAGGACTAGTGGAAAAAATATAGACAGCGTGATATATTTACTTCCTCCCGTTACTAAAAAAATATATAACATGGCTGATATTAAGGATTGGGATTCCGTTAGAGCCGATGTGTACCGAATGAGAAGTCAGGAGAATAAATAAATTCCCGGCAGAGAATTATAGTACAACAAAAAAATTGATATTGATGAAATAGGGAGAATTATGAAAAAATTAAATATCTTATTAATTTTTGCCGTCACACTCCTGAGCCAACCCGTATGGGCAAAGTTATCAGTGGTTGACAGCATCTTGTTCGGTCCGCCAGCAGGGAATGGAATGAACCCATCTGAAGTAGCTGTAAATCCAACAACGAATAAAATTTATGTAGCAAATCATGGTAATAATAGTGTTTCAGTAATTGATGGGACAAATGATTCCATTGTTGCTGTAATCGCTGTTGGTCCTGGCGGGACTAGAGATATATGTGTAAATCCGACAACAAATAAAATCTATGTTACGAATTATGCCAGCAATAATGTTTCAGTAATTAATGGAGCGAATAATATAGTAGTTGCTAACGTACATGTTGGGTCTCTTCCCGAAGGTATATGTGTAAATCCAGTAACAAATAAAATCTATGTAGCAAATAGCAGTAGTGATAATATTTCCGTAATTGATGGAGCAAATAATTCGGTAATTGGTATAGTGCCAGTAGGGTCTGTTCCCTTTCGCATATGTGTAAATCCGACAACAAATAAAATCTATGTAGGAAATGCCGGGAGTAATAGTAAGAATGTTTCAGTAATTGATGGCATAAATGATTCAATAGTGGATACAGTAAGCGTTGGAAATTGGCCTTATGACATAAGTGTAAATCCAATAACAAATAAAATTTATGTGACAAATTATGAGGACGATAGTGTTTCAGTAATTGATGGAACAAATAATTCAGTGATCGCTACAATAGCCGTCGGGTCTGCTCCCCGAGGTATATGTGTAAATTCAACAATAAATAAGATTTATGTAGTAAATGCTAGTAATAATGTTTCAGTAATTGATGGTATAAATAATTCTGTCATTACTGCCGTGTCCGTTGGAGGAAAGGGAACTCGATCTATATGCGTAAATCCTACTGTAAATAAACTCTATGTAACAAACTATGAGAGCAATAGCATTTCAGTAATTGATGGCATAAATAATTCAGTGGTAACTATAATAAACGTTGGAACTTCTTATCCTAAGGGTATATGCGTAAATCCAACAACAAATAAAATATATGTGGCAAATTATGAGAGAGATAATGTCTCAGTAATTGATGGGACAAAAGATTCAGTGGTTAGGATAGTACCCGTCGGGTCTTACCCTAAAGCTATATGCGTAAATCCAATAACAAATAAAATTTATGTGACAAATGAAAAAAACAACAATGTCTCTGTAATTGATGGAATTAATGATTCAGTGGTCACTACAGTAGCTGTGGGAGCTTCTCCCGAGGGTATATGCGTAAATCCAGTGACAAATAAAATCTATGTAACAAACTATTATATTAATAATATTTCAGTAATTGATGGAATAAACGATACCGTTATTGCTACGATACCAGCCGGTGTTTATCTTCAAGGAATATGCGTAAACCCAACAACAAATAGAATCTATGCGGCAAATACGGCTAGTAACAATGTTTCGGTAATTGATGGGATAACTAATTCAATGACTACTATCGTATCTGTTGGACTGTATCCTTATGGTATATGTGTAAATCCTACAACAAATAAAATTTATGTAGCAAATGCGGATAGCAATAATGTTTCAGTAATTGATGGGGGCAATGATTCAGTAGTTACTACAGTAGCTGTTGGGGCTCATCCATGGAGAATATGTGTAAACCCCAACATAAATAAAATCTACGTGGCAAATTTGAATAGTAGTAATGTTTCGGTAATTGATGGGACAAATGATTTAGCAACACAAACAATTTTGGTAGGAAACGGGTCAAGAGATATTGCAGTCAATCCGCAAGATAGTTTGGTATATGTAAGTTGTTGGTATGCAGGTGGGGTGTGGGTACTTAAGGATGATGGGTTAGCCATCGAAGAACCCTCAAACACCAATCCCCCTTCGACTACACTCAGGATAAGTCAAAACCCATTTTCTAAGTCAACAGTTATCAAGTATCAAATACCTGCCACAAGTAAAGTTTCGTTAGCCATTTACGATATTTCGGGTAGTTGTGTTAAAACTTTAGTTAACGGGGAGAAAGCGGCGGGGAGTTATACCACAACCCTGAACGCAAAAGAATTAAAAACAGGAATATATTTTGTGAGACTTACTACAAGCAATTATAAGGAGACGAGGAAATTGATTTTGATGAAATAGGGGGAAATATGAAAAATTTAAAGTATGGAATTATGTTTTTGTTCGTTTTTGCGGCGTTTCCTTGCCTTGGTCTTGATGACTGGGACATAGAAAGACAGTTGACCAACAACTCAATCCCGGACGTAGCGCCTGATGTATTTTTTGATATCTCCGGGTATTCAGGGAATCCCATAGTATGGATTTCGGGAGATTCCGTGATTTCCGCATCATATGCCGATACAGCTTATGTAAGCGCAATAAAAATTAACCCCGGCAATACAACAAATAACGCCAACCCGTCGATAGATGACGGTGGAATAGTATGGCAGGCACAGGACAGCGCCGGATTTTGCATTTACCGGTGGGGGAAAAAAATCGTTTCTTCCGCTGATTCTTTAGGATGTCCCCACATTTCATACAGTCAAGATATAATCGTTTGGGAAGGACGTGACGGCAATGATTGGGAAATATATTTTACTTCAAACGACGGAGATTCAATAACTAAAATTACTGACGACAATTATGATGACAGGTACCCTTCTATGGTAACGAGAAGCTGGTATGATACCGGTTCCGTAAGGCATGACAGCGCCTGGGTAGTATGGGAAAAGTTTGACGGCAATGATTATGAAATAATGTGCAGAGTGTTTAACGGGAAAACGTGGGGTTCCGTTACGGCAATTACAAACAATTCAACCAATGACAGGTTCCCCTGTGTCACAAAAGGAGTTTTGGAACATAGAGATGAGACAGTATGGCAGCAATGGGATGGGAATGATTGGGAAATAGCTATGAGTAGAGATGATTCGGGAATATGGAGTCCGGAAACACTGTTAACGGATAATAACGTTAACGATGAAAAACCCACGATAAGAAGCGGATGGGTGAGCAATGAAAATCATACTAAAAGCGTAACGGACATTATCGTATGGCAAAGATTTGACGGAAACGATTATGAAATTCTTTCCCTGACAAGGTCTCCGGGAAACGGATGGGATCCTGAAATACAGTTAAGCGAGGAAGATACTCTGGATGACATAAACCCACGTGTAGGCGTAAGCATAATCGTTGGTAAAAAATCGTGGTACGTTCCCGGAATATGTGTAGTATGGGAAGGAGAGGGCGAAAACAGCCAGGAAATATATTACAGAATCGGGCATCACCATTTTTATGGCATAGAAGAACCCTCCATTCCGAATTCCGCATTCCAAAATCCCAAATTAGAAATCTCCCAAAACCCATTTATTAAATCAACAATTATCAAGTATCAAATACCCGTTAGAACTCGAGTGATATTAAGTGTTTACGACATTTCAGGTAGTTGTGTGAAAACAGTAATTAACGAAGAAAAACCCGCCGGCACTTATACTACAACCCTAAATGCAAAAGAACTAAAAGCAGGGATATATTTTGTGAGACTAACGGCAGGTAACACGAAATTAACAAAAAAACTTATCTTAATGAAATAATAGTTGATATTTAATTTTTGATTTGATAACGGGAGGAAATATGAAAAAACTAAAAGTAATAATATTTGTTATATTTGTCGCAGCAACACTAAATGCAAAATACCCGGGCTGGAATGTGTACAATACAGACGATTCAGGTATTCATGCTATTGCCGGTGAAGGAAATAAACTATGGATTGGAACGAGGAGTGGATTGGTCTGTATGGATACGACTACAGGTGGTATGGAATTTTATAATTACGTAAATTCAGACTTGCCGGGGAATAGTGTTTCTTCAATAGCAGTAGAAGGAAACACTAAATGGATTGGGACTTACGGTGGCTTAGCGAAGTTTGACGGCACTAATTGGACTGTGTATAATACGAGTAATTCTGGTTTGCCGAATAATTATGTTACTTCAATAGCAATAGAAGGCACCACTAAATGGGTCGGTACATATAGTGGTGGCTTAGTAAAGTTTGACGGAACTAACTGGACTGTGTATGATACGAGTAATTCAGGCTTGCCGGATAACAAGGTTCTTGCAATAGCAATAGACGGCGCCACTAAATGGATCGGTACATACAATGAGTCCACAGGTGATGGTGGCTTAGCAAAATACGACGGCACTAATTGGACTGTTTATAATACAAGTAATTCAGGTTTGCCGGACAATCTTGTTTCTTCAATAGCAATAGAAGGAAGTAACATCTGGATTTGCATTGATTCTCATTATTCTTCTACTGGTGGACTTGCAAAGTTTGATGGCACTAACTGGACTGTGTATAACAAGAGTAATTCAGGTTTGCCGGATAATTATGTTACTTCAATAACAATAGAAGGAACAATAAAGTGGGTTGGAACAAGTTATGCAGGATTGGCAAAATTTGACGGGACTAATTGGACCGTTTATAATACAAGCAATTCGGGTTTGCCGGATAATGCTGCTTGTTCCATAACAATAGAAGGTGGTACAAAATGGATTGGGACTGGTTGGGGTGGTTTAGCAAAGTTTGACGGAACTAACTGGACTGTTTATAGAGTGTGCAATTCAGGCTTGCCGGGTTATGAAATTTCTTCAATAGCAATAGAAGGTAGCGCAAAATGGATCGGTACTAGTCGGTGTGGTTTAGCAAAATTTGATAACACTAATTGGACTGTGTATAATACGACTACTTCCGGTTTGCCAACCAATTATATTAATTCAATAGCAATAGAAGGAACTGGTGCAAAATGGTTTGGCACTTATAATGGTGGTTTAGCAAAGTTTGATAATACTAACTGGACTGTGTATGATACAAGTAATTCCGGCTTGCCGAATAATATTGTCCTCTCAATAGCAATAGAAGGCACCACAAAATGGATCGGTACTTATGGAGGCTTAGCAAAGTTTGACGGCACTAACTGGACTGTGTATAATATGAGTAACTCCGGCTTGCCGAATAATTCTGTTGCTTCAATAGCATTAGAAGGAAACACTATATGGATTGGTACTGGTGGTGGTGGCTTAGCGAAGTACGATGGGACTAACTGGACTGTGTATAATACGAGTAATTCAGGCTTGCCGAATAACTGGATTTGGTCAATAGCAATAGAAGGTTCAACAAAATGGATAGGTACCGGTTGGGGTGGTTTAGCAAAATTTGACGGGATAAATTGGACTGTGTTTAATATGAGTAACTCTGGCATACCGTATAATTATGTTACTTCAATAGCAATAGAAGGTAGCACTAAATGGATTGGGACTGGTGGTAGTGGCGTAGCAAAATACGACGATATTAACTGGACTGTGTATAATAAGAGTAACTCTGGCGTACCGGATGATTCTGTTACTTCAATAGCAATAGAAGGTGGTACAAAATGGATTGGGACTTGGTGTGGTTTAGCGAGTTATAAGGAAGTAGGGATAGAAGAAAATGCAAATCTCAAAATTCAAAATGCAAAATTGGAAGTAGGACAAAATCCATTCATTAAATCAACGGTTATTAAGTATTTCATACCCGTTAGAACTCGAGTGATATTAAGTGTTTACGATATTTCTGGGAGTTGTGCGAAGACTTTAATTGACGGGGAAAAAGAAGCGGGGAGTTATAGCGTTAACCTGAATGCAAAAGAACTGAAAACAGGTATTTACTTTGCTACTCTCGCTGCCGGTAAATATAAGGCAACCCAAAAACTTGTGTTTATGAAATAGCTCGTAAGAGAATATGAAACAATTTCTAAAAGTTCTATTGATTGGTTTAGGGTTTTGTGACTCGTTATTTGCAGATGATGGACTGCTTTTTGAATCAGGACACAACGTATATCCTATAAATAGCAAAACTATTGCTATGCAAGCGGAAACCGTAAACATAAAAGTAGCCCCCCCCTCAGATTCAACAAAAATATATGGTTGGGCTAAGAAAAAGATTCTCGTTGATTGTATCTTTACATTCGTAAATACAGGGGAAGCAGTCAAAAATGCTTTATTAGGATTCCCGGGAGTTGATGAAACTCAGCATTCCTTTTACGATTCTAATCTTAACAATTTCAATGTTTGGGTTGATAATAAACCCGTTCCGGTTAATATAAAAGAAGAAACAAAAAGAGGCGAAAATGAAATGACCGGGGAAAAAGACGTAGAGTTCCCGATAAGAAAATGGTACACGTGGAAAGTAGATTTCGCAAAAGGCGAAACAAAAACAATAAGAAATACATACTGGGTTTACCTTTCAACGCTAAGTGCCGGTATGTTTCATATTATAAGTTATGTATTAGAAACAGGCGCAGGTTGGAAAGGCCCAATAGGAAAAGCAGATATAACAATTGATTTAAATAAGTGTTACGAAAAAGGTGATATCTTTTCGATTGTTCCTGAAGATTATACGCTAACCAAAGATGGCAAAATTAAATGGGAACTAAAAAATTTCGAACCTGACGAAGATATACAAGTAACCATTCAACCGGGTGTTCAATCGGACGCCCCAAGTTTTCGAAACGAGCATGCCGAGAAATACATTAGCGCTGATTTGGTAACTATAGGAACCGTTCTCTCTTGCACAACGAAAGTCATTCAAGATGAGTCTTTATCTATTCCCGGAAGTGATACCGCAGATATTAGCCATTATATTACTGTTATGGATATTTATAAGATACAAGTTGATAGTGTGCTTAAAGGAGCTTTCACCGACTCTATAATTGTTATTCAAAGTCCCCCCTATAGAAACATTCTGCAATCTAAATTCACGGGACGTGATGCAAGAGGAAAACCTGTTTTTACGACTAAAACCGTCAAAGACTTTCTTAATATTGACAGAATAAATGGTCCGTGGCATGTCACAAGTAGGACAAAGCTTATTGCATTGCTCCAGAAAAAAGATACTGTTTGCATGTCTACACTTTTCAGAAGATATGACAAAGATATTATAGATTTCTATAAAGGATTAGATAAGAAAAAATAAATCTTTTGTAAGAAAAATGTTACATAGAAAAGTTGCGTTAATAGTTTTAGCGGTGATGTTTTTGGGTATAATTACCAGTTATAAACTATGGGGAGTAGACAGGGGTATAAAGTTAGAAAAAATTGTAGATAAAAAAGGAGATACTCTTGAAATAGAAACGACAGGAGGAATTATAAAAGGAGTATATGGGTTAAAGATAAACATTGAAAAAAAATATGGGGTGTCATTTTCTCATTTGAATAAGATGAGTACGAAAGAAATCGACAGGCTTGTTAAAAATTCTTTAGAAGATTATAAGGAATTTATAAACATAAATTTTGATGAATTGGTTTTAAGAAAATCATATAAAGACTCTTTCCATTATAAAGACGCAACATCATGGATGTTTTATTGGCATATTATTTACGACCAAATATATCGGGGAATACCAGTTGGAACTGATGGGCAGGCATTAGACATTCCTATTTGCCAAGATGGGATAATAAAAGGTTTTTGGATAGGTATTCATTCTAATGTCAATATTTCTGCCACTCCTTCTATTTCCAAAACACAAGCCTTTGAGGTAGCAAAGAAACATTTAATAGAGGATGTTCCCTATGATTATAGTGAAATTAACGATAATGGGGTGTTTATATTCCCTAAAATTGATGC